>JGI24712J26585_10000214_pt1 | contig 49147 bp, 47 predicted proteins | sample BioPla3DNA2_FD_26585 | JGI IMG/M metagenome (IMG submission 26585) | reverse complement strand
TTTTTGATTTTCCCCGCCGCGCCTTCGTAGTTGACGTTGTACGGCGGGTCGGTTACCACCAGATTTGCCATCTTGCCGTCCATCAAAGCAGTAAAGGTTTCAGCTTTAGTGGAATCGCCGCAGACCAGCCTGTGCCGGCCGAGCAACCACACGTCGCCCGGTTTGGTAAGTGCAGGCTTCTGCAGTTCCGCATTCACATCAAAATCATCGTCTTTGATGCCGTCCTTGAGCGAATCCTTGAAAAGGTCATCAAGCTCGTCGGGGTCGAAACCAGTGAGCGATACATCGAAGTCCGCGCCCTGAAGGTCGGCGATGAGCAGAGCCAGCTTATCTTTGTCCCAGTCACCGCTAATTTTATTGAGCGCGACATTGAGTGCCTTTTCCTTCTCGGCGTCCATCTCGACCACAACGCACTCGACTTCGGTAATGCCCATATCAAGCAGGACCTTCAAACGCTGATGACCACCAACGACATGGGAGGTGGTCTTATTCCATATAACGGGTTCGACATAGCCGAACTCCTCAAGAGATCGTTTCAGTTTTTCATATTCCGGGTCGCCCGGCTTGAGGTCTTTGCGTGGATTGTAATCGGCGGGGGTGAGCCGATCAGTTGGAATCTTTTCTATCAGCATATTTCTCCGCCGCCTTTCTCAGTTCTTTGTAATGGATACTGCCGTCCTCCCATGGAAACAGACAGGAATTGAAATGTCCGTAAACTGCCGTATCCTCATAGATGGCATTGCGCAGCCGCAGTTTTTCGATGATTGCCGCCGGACGCAGGTTGAACACGGATAGCACGATTTTGCGTAGTTCCTCATTGGTGAGGGCACTCGTGCCGAAAGCGTCGATGTCAACCGCCACAGGATCAGCCTTGCCGATGGCATAAGAAAGAGCGACTTCGCATCTTTCAGCTAAGTCGCTCCACACGATGTTTTTTGCGATGTACCGCGCCATGTATGCACCGCTTCGGTCGACCTTTGTCGGGTCTTTACCGGAAAACGCACCTCCGCCGTGGAGAGCAAGCCCTCCGTAGGTATCCACCATCATCTTTCTGCCCGTAAGGCCTGTGTCAGCGGCGGGGCCTCCCTCGACAAACCTGCCGGAGGGATTGATGAGAATTTCTGTTTCATCGTCAAAGGGGAAATCCTCAAAGCACTGCCAGAGCACATTTTGTTTAATGTCGGAGTATAGCTGCTCCTGCGTTTTATCCTTGTCGTGCTGGACGGAGACCACAATGGTTTTCACACGCTTAGGTCTACCGTCCTCATATTCAACCGTGACCTGTGCTTTTCCGTCCGGCAGAATGCCTTTGACGATCTTGTCCTTGCGGACAGCGTCCACACGCATGCAAATTCTATGTACCAGCACCAGCGGAAGCGGAAGCATCTCACGGGTTTCATTGGTGGCATAACCGTAAGCGGTGCCCTGGTCGCCAGCACCGAGGGAGGCATAGCGTTCCTCACTGCCGTTTCGGGCTTCAAGGGCGGTGGTTACCCCGGCATCGATATCCTTGCTCTGCTTATGAACGAATACGAAAACCGTAAACTTCCACGGATTGTAGCCGACCTTGCGTAGGACTTTACGTACCTCCCAGCGGATATCGACTTTACCGTCGCAGGTGATCTCGCCCGCAACGATGATTTTTCCCTTGGTCGCCATGACCTCGCAGGCGACACGGGAGGATTTGTCTTTGCGCAGACAGGCATCAAGGATGCTGTCGGCAATGAGGTCGCATAGTTTATCCGGGTGTCCAGCGCAGACGCTTTCTGCTGTTTTATAAGTTATCATATCTTATTTTCCTTTCCGGGCGGTCAGAAGCCGCTCCATCACATCGTCCTGCGGATTGGCTCCGCTGTATTCGCCGGTACAGTTTTCCTTGACAATCTGGAATATCTCCATCCACAGGCGGTTGGTCTGGTTCATATAGTTCTGACCCATCGCCACATAGGGGCTTTGAATGGCGTTGCCCGTGGTGGGGTGCTTCGCCAGAAAACCATATTCGGTAACAGCTTCTTCGCACTGAATCCAACGAGCCACGCTCATGGCGTAGCGTTCCAAAAGCTGTGGAGAGACAAGCACCGAACATCCGCGCTCATGTAGCCAGCGCCACGTGTTTTTGTAAATGTCAGCAGCGACGAGCGTCTTGCCGTCCTTTTGGACGGCTTCGAGCATTTTATTTGGTTCCGGCATTACCTCGCCGTGTAAATCCGCTGTGTCGGAAAACTCCATCACGGTCAATGTTCTGCCGCCGGGATTGCCGGCAGATATTTTGTCGGCGAGAGGCTTCTTTTTTGCACCCGCGCCGACACGAGCGCCGCCCCTGTTTGTGCCGTCTTTGGCCATATTCATCACACTCCTTTTGTGCTGGGGCTATTCGGTCGTTTGAATGTGCGTTTTTCAACACGAAGCCCCACGCCGCTGTCCGCTTTAAATAGTTTTAGAGATTTGACCGCCCCCACCGGTCGCCGCTTTCGACAGTGATTCGAGAGTGACAGGATTTACAGAGAGCCATGAGGTTGCTCTTCTCGTTGCCGCCGCCTTTGGAGAGTGGAAGGATGTGGTGTACCTCTTCGGAGGGAGTGAGCTTACCTTGCTTCTCGCACTCCTCACAAAGAGGATGCGACTTGATGTAACGGTCACGGATACGCTTCCAAGCACGACCGTATCGCTTGTTGGAAGCAGGGTCACGTTCGTATTGATTGTAATGTTTGTCCATTTCTTTTTGATGCTCGGCACAGTATTGCTCGCGTTCAGCAAGCCGACCGCAGCCGGGATAAGCACAGGGACGTTTTGGTTTGTAGGGCATTGGTTCACCTCGCTTTCTGGGCATAAGAAAAACCACCAGGGATTTCTCCAGGGTGGCCTTTAAGATTCTATTTTGCTAACTCTAGCATAACACAAAGGTAATAGTAGAAAACAGTAGAATTTACTGTATACTTTTCGGGAGGTTCACCGCACAAAGGGCTTTCCTATGTATGCGATAAACATTGTCTATACTGTAATTCATATCCACAGCAATCTGCTCCCAGGTTTTGAAGCAGAGGTAGCGCAACTCCAAAAGGGTCTGATATTCAGCATGGTCTACATTTTTAATAACCCTGACCATTTCACATTTCAAATCTACAAGCAGGTCAATGTCATGGTTGATTTCGGCTTGCAGGTCCACAATCTTAGCAACAGCATCTGCCATCATAGATGTGCTGCGGGATGGATTTTTCGGCATTCCCGTAAGTGTTGATGTACATTTTGTGGCAAGGCCGTTTAGTGATTCCAATTGCTCCAGCTTACTGTTTATGCGTTGGTCCAGGCGGTAAGCCTGTCCGAGATATTCTTTTACCGTCATCATATAACCTCCTCGTTGAGTTTGAGAATAAGCATCTCCGGGTCTACCGTAGTAAGCGATGCATACCAATCGGAACGGAAGAACCGCTCAACTTCACGTTTTGTATTTAAAGCCTTTTCATTTTGAGGATGCTTTTTCAGTCTTTTCAGTGCATTGCGATAATCCTTGACCGCTTGCAAAACAATGGCATTTGACAATCTTTCGTATGTGTCGTTCATGCGATTTTCTTCCTTTCCGTCAGATTTGCTTTGACTGCATTAATTAGGTCAGCCTGGGTTTTCTCTTTTTTAAAAAGCGCCGTCATGACTTGTTCGTCAATCGTTCCTTTTGCAACGATGTGGTGGATAACCACCGTATCACGCTGACCTTGCCTCCAAAGCCTGGCATTGGTCTGCTGGTAAAGTTCAAGAGACCAGGTGAGTCCGAACCAGATGAGGGTAGAGCCGCCGCTTTGAAGGTTCAGTCCATGTCCTGCGGAAGCTGGGTGAATAACTGCAACCTGGATATTTCCGCTGTTCCAGTCTGCGATATCCTTTGATGTTTTTATCTGCCTAACATCAAACTGCTTGCAGATACGCTCAAGGTCATGGTTGTACCAGTAGGCAATGAGTACAGGCTTGCCGTTTGCACCTTCAATCAAATCCTCAAGGGCGTCCAGCTTGCGGTCATGAATTTGATGAGCCATGCCATCCTCATCGTAAACAGCACCGTTTGCCATCTGAAGGAGCTTGCCGGAAAGAACAGCTGCATTCACCGCATCAATTTCATCGGTTTTAAGTTTTATGACCATGTCCTCACGAAAGGAATCGTAAATATCCTGCTCATCCGAGCTTAAGTAAACAGGCACTTCATTTATTACGCATTCTGGCATTTTCAAGAAATCAGCAGATTTCATGGAGATGGTAATATCAGATATAAGTCTGTAGATGGCTTTTTCTGCACCCGGTAGCGGCTTATAGGAAAAGACCATCTGTTGATTTCGCTTATCCGGGGTAAAAAAGTTATTGCGGTAATGGGTGATGTACCTGCCGAGTCTTTGACCCATGTCGAGGATACGAAATTCCGCCCATAAATCCATAAGTCCATTACTGGATGGAGTACCCGTAAGGCCCACAATGCGTTTAATCTTAGGTCTGACTTTTAAAAGGCTCTTAAAGCGTTTAGCACTGTAGGATTTGAAGGAAGATAGCTCATCGATGACCACCATATCGAAGTCAAACGGGAGATTGCTCTTGCTCACGAACCAGTCAACATTTTCACGGTTGATGAGATAAATATCCGCTTTGGCCATGAGTGCGTTTCTTCGTTCCTGCTCAGTGCCGATTGCCACGGAATAAGTAAGGTTATGAAGGTGGTCCCATTTTTTAATTTCAGCAGGCCATGTATCACGAGCCACTCGGAGAGGTGCAATAACCAGAATTTTATGCGCATCGAAGCTGTCAAAGAGAAGGTCGGTTATTGCCGTCAGCGTTATCACTGTTTTGCCAACCCAAGCCCATATCAAGGAATACTGCAGATATTGGCTTGCTCTCGATAAAATCAATCGCATACTGCTGATACTCATGTGGTATGAACTTCATTTGGCATCACCTCCATTCCAAAAAGCCCGATCTCTCAAATGTAGCTTTGCGTGTTCTGATTGCGATGGAAGCACCATCAGGTTATCCGGGGTATTATTTCTTTTGTTGCCATCAACATGATGGACGACTTCATCATCAGTCAGGGATCTACCAAGCAGTTGTTCTGCTACTACTCGATGTTCATGAACACCGAAATATTTGGTATACGTAACTCCTTTTCCAGAACCCAACCGATAATCACGCAGTTTTTGTCGTGTATCAGGATTCATTCGAGATGGATTTAATACTCGATTAAGCATAGTAAGATGCTCGCTCATTTTTGTAAAATCCTTTAAGTCCATATATCTTTCGGGGTTCTTTCTTTTATTACTGAAATCAGCCAAGCATTTTCTACTACAAAAATTATGTTTCTTAATTTGTGATTTACATCGGAGAATTTCTTTTCCGCACCAATCACAGTTGATTTTCAATGGCATCAAGTACACCTCCAATCTGCTCTACGCTGTCAATGCAGTAAACCAAAAAGCCAAGTTGTTCTAACTGCCTTTTTCTGCGTACTTGCATCGGCCGCATTTTCTTACCCGGTGCTTTTAGTTCAATAAAAGCTAACTTCCCATGCGGTAATAGCACCAGGCGGTCAGGCACTCCATTGATTCCAGGAGCATTAAACTTAAATGCTATGCCGCCCATGTCTTTGACAGTGGCTTTTAATTTATTTTCAATGGTTTTTTCTAACATAGGTTTCCTTTCCCGCTGTTCCAATGTGCCAAAAAATCTCTATAAATATAAAATGCTGTATATACCTATATCTACTTACATTTTTATTTTTGATAGTATTCTTTGGAACATGGAACAGCGTCTATCTATTTGTGCCTGTTTTCAAGGCTTTATTGGTCGTTCCAAGGTAGCATAGGGTTTGGAACTTTCGGTACAAAATCGGTACTTTGGAACAGTTCCAAACTGGCTCCCCGCCGAGAGTTCATTCTTTGGAACAAGACTTTGGAACATAAATCCACTGAGGCCCATAGAGCGGAATTCGTATCTTAGATTTAGAGCGTTCCCAGCCACCAATGCGGGTGACAATAGCAGATATGTCATTGGCATCGATACGGCGCAGGTTGGCTCTTTCTTTTCCGAAGCACTCGCACCAGATTTCCATATTTGAGACGGATTCACGCTTTATAGTCCCAGAGCGTTTCTCACCGCCAAACTCGCTGCCGTTTAAAAAGTTTCTGCGTTCAAACAGATCCATGCTGTCCCAGTCTTCCGGCAGAAGGGTGTCGATGTATTCACGCACCAAGCCTTCACGCTCATCTGATTCCAAAGCTTCACGTTGCTCGGCTTTTGCCAATTGCTCAACAGTTTTGTTAAGATACAGCTTTTCGCCTTTCTTCACATACACAAGGGTTTCTGCCCATATCTGCTGAATCTCGTATGCGGAAAGCTGCCATGAATGTTTTGCCTTCCCGCCGGGTGTTTTTACAGGCCAAAACCTGCGGTTGCCTGTGGTATCACGAAGGTAACCGGACTCTGCATTGGTCGTGCCGAAAAATACGCACTGCCTTAAGTGCGGAGTTGCGCGTTTGCCGAAAGAAGCACGGTAGATATCGTTCTGCCTCGATATGAAGGAGCGGAGGGTTTCAACTTCGGCTTTTCTAAGACCCGCCAGTTCACCGATTTCAAGAATCCAGTAACCTTGAAGCTTCTCAGCAGCGGTTTTGTCCTTTGTATCGCTAAGGTTTAAACTGTCGGAGAACCACTCGCCGGCAAGTTTTGATATAAGAGTGCTTTTCCCGACACCTTGGGGACCGTTCAGCACAAGCATGGAATCAAACTTGCAGCCGGGATTCAGTACTCTGGCAATAGCGGCGCAGAGCGTTTTTCTTGTCACAGCACGGACATATTCGTTATCATCCGCACCAAGATAATCAATGAGCAGCGTATCCACACGTTGTATTTCATCCCATTCCGGCAGGCTGTCAATATACTCACGGATGGGATGGTAGGAGCGGTCATCAGTAACCTTTGCCACCGCAATCTCATAATTCCTTGCAGAAAAGGCACCATAGTGCTTGTCGATGTAGCTGATCAACTGGGCATCGTCTGCGTCTCTCCAAAACTTGCTTGGATGATTCCATGGTACTTCACCTTTAATCTCCATGCCGTCCAGCTGCTGATTAAACACGATGTCTTTTAAGTTGGGGTCATTTTCCAAGATAAGCGTAAGGTTACGGAGCGAATTCTTCAGCACCTTGGAACGAGGTTCGTATTCAAGGCGTGAAAGCCAGTCAGTATCATCGGTGAAATCATCCAAGGCTTCCTGCTGACGCTCCAGTGCAATCGCAAGTTTTATCTTGTCATCCTCTATGGCAAACTGACACATTTCCTTAAAGGAGGGCAGCTTGCTCGGAGGGGTTTCTGCTGATGCCTTATCGTCCAGCCTGCCGAACTTATGGATTCGCACTGCATCAAAGGCGTTCATAAGCTGACCGCAAGCCGGGTCGGTGGCGTGATGGGAATATGCGAACTTATCATCGTAAATGACTACACCTGCACTGCTGTCAGCAGGAATATAGTCGAACCTGCCTTCCATCGCTGAGGGAGCGTAAACATCCGGCAGAAACTTTTCAATGGCCTCCGTAACGCTGTATGTTCGGCAGAAGGTTCCAACGATGCCGGACTTTCCGAGAGGGTCCTCTTGATGCTTTCCGGAATAATCAGTTACCTTGCTTTCCCTTGATGATGTTGGGAGGAGAGAGCAATCCCGCCAATTTGGATGCTTGGCTAAGCACTTATCAGGGTCGAGCCATTCGCCGTCACAATGTTTGAATACATACTCACCGTTTGAAGGTGTAGTAGGCCAGTACATCAGCTGATGAGGGCGGTAGCTGCATTCGTCAAACATATCAATGCCGAGATCTTCCGAAAAATAGCGGGCAATTGCGATGTATTCATCCGGCGTAACATCTCTGGTCAGCGGAACGAGGACACGAACCCTCGGCGCTTCTGGGGTGTGACCGTGTGTGGTGTATAAGCACGAAGCATATTTATGCTCCGCCTCATATCTTGAAATAAAATCCTTGTCCGCATGATCGGCATCGTGGGTCAGCATGGAACGGTAGGCTACATTTTCGCGTTTGCGCCTGTTGTCTTTAAGGTGACCGCCTACAAAGCCACCTTTGTCTTTTACCCTGTCGCGCTCCGCTTTGGGCAGTTTCGGATATTCTTCAACTGTCTCGGAAGTGCGAATTGTGTGTTCAAGACGGCTACAGAGTTCTTCAAAACGAATGGTTTTATTTGACCAGTTCTTTGCAGAACAGCTGTTGCCATATGCGATTGCTAAATCACGCATCTTCTGATACCTCCTTATAGTTAAAGCCGAAATATTTAACCCCCTGGCCACGTTTCTTGGCTTTTGCAATCTCAATAGCCATTCCGTCGGATATGCGGTCACCGAATACCCATACCTCTTGGCACTTGCCCATAATGACCAAATCTATAAAGAGAGCGAGGTCACGCTCCTTGGGATTATTGTCATCCATGAATTGTGGCAGAAGCAGATGCATGGCGATGGGAATACAGCCGCTGTTAAGTGCAAAGCGGCAATGCTCCCGTGCTTTTTTCACGTTTTTCTCCACATCCCCGGAATAAGGGGAGCAGATATATACAAGCGGTCTGAAGGGCATCTTTTTTGACTCCCTTTCGATACGGCTCAAAGCTTCGTATGCTGTTGGGTCATAGTAGCCTTCAGCGTTATATTTGTTAATGCTCATGAGGGAGAGCCTCCTTCCTGTTAGTCTTTTTTATAAAATTCACATTCGTAGCCATCGGCACTAAGCAGCAGCCCATTCGCCCATTTAGGCTTTACGGCCATGATTTGGCATATTTCATCAACTGAGGACTTGCCCAGGGGTACTTCAAGAACCGCTTCATCATGGACGTGCATGACAATCTCAAAACCAGAAGCGGAAAGACGTAGCATAGCTTCTGTCAAAATGTCGCGAGCGGTGGCTTGCACAATGTTTTCCACGAATTTGGGACCGTAACTTTCGATGCGTTCCCATTTCTTAGTGCCGCCGACGCCTTCATAAGTAATGGCATCCGAACCAAACTGGTTGACTCCGATTCTTGGCTTCACATACACAAGGTTTCTGCCGGATGGGAGAGTAATATAGAGCATTCCGCTCTGATAGGTAAAGCGGATGCCGTGTGTTTCTGTTGCTGTTTTCTGCCTGACTGCTGTCATTGCTGCCTTGTCGACGTCCCACCACAGTTTAACGATGCGAGGGTTGGACTGACGCCAGGCTGTAACAAGCGGTTGCAGTTCATCCTCGAGAACACCCATCTGCAAAGCACCCATTGCTTTGAGTGCGCCAACGGAGCCGCCATAACCCAAGGCGAGTTCTGCGATTTTTCCTTTTTGCCGTAAGTGGCCGTTAACACCGTTTTTCTCAACCGGCACATGGAACATCTGCGAAGCGGACGCACAGTAAATGTCACCGCCGTTTTCAAAGACACCCATTCGCCACTTTTCACCTGCAAACCAGGCGATAATCCGGGCTTCGATTGCAGAAAAGTCTGCAACGATAAATCGGGAGCCGTCTTTTGGCACAAACGCTGTGCGGATGAGTTCTGAGAGGACGCTTGAAGTGCTGTCGTAGAGCATATCCACAGCATCAAAAAATCCTGCTTTTATAAGGTTTCTTGCAGCTTCTAAATCAGGCAGATGGTTTTGCGGGAGGTTTTGCACCTGTATAAGCCTGCCTGCATATCTGCCGGTTCTATTGGCTCCGTAAAACTGGATAAGCCCTCTGGCTCTGCCGTCTGAACCGACCACGTTTTCCATAGCGGTGTATTTCTTGACCGATGATTTGGCAAGCTCCTGACGAAGTGAAAGAACCTCTCCCAGATCAGGCGGAGCAGTCTTTATTAGTTCTGTAACCGCTGCCTTGCCGAGGGTATCTGTTTCAAGGCCGTTGTCGGCGAGCCACTCCTTCATTTGTTGTACAGAGTTGGGGTTTTCAAGACTGGTCAGGTTTTGCATGAGACCGCGTAGTCTTGTTTTTGTAACCTCATCACAGCAAATAGCTTGTTTTACAAAATCCATATCAAGGGTAATTCCACGATCGTTGATGATCTGGTCGAGCCTATAATTGTCCCATTCTGTATTAGATACCGGGAACTTGGAGAGTTTTTCTTGAATGCCTATTTCGGTTTCCACATCACGCTTGTTGTAGGCTTTGAAAGTTTCCCATTTCTCCGTATCATGGTGTGGCAGATTTCTTCTGCGTCCTCCGTTTGTTTTGGTAGCGGAGCAAGGGACACAGAAATACTTAATGAGGTTTTTACCTTCCTGGAGTTTCTGCTTTTCCAATCCAAGAACGCTACCTACACCTTCAAGTGAAAGTGGAAGGCCGAGTGTAGCTGACCATACCATTGTGCAATGCCATCCCGAAGGGTCGAGGTAAGTACCTGTGGGGAACCCAAGAAAACGGGATAAGCAGATGCGCTCAAACTGTGCATTGAAAGCCCATTTTGTAATGGTGGGGTCAGACAAAGCGGATATGATAAGCGGAGGGATTTTATCTCCGCAGGCAAGGTCTATAACCTTCGCTTCGCCGCCGTCAATGGAATATCCAAAGAGCAACACTTCAAAGTCCTCACCTTCGGCATAGCGATAGACACCGCTTTTGCCAAGGTCGACCGAGGAAAAGGTCTCTATATCAATGCTGATAGCTTTCAAAAAATCACATCCTTCCTTACACGGAAAGGGAGGCGGAAAAGCTCCGCCGCCCACCGTGAGTGCCGTTTTGTCTATGCGAGGAAATCGTCATCTTCTAAGGATGTGAAGTCATCAGATGCCGAGGATCTGCTGCTGAGCGGTTCGCCGTCTTTAATCTTCTGAATGTTACCAAGGCCGCAAGCAACACCCTTGTTGCCGTTAGAGTTGAAAGCGTAAAAATTGAGTGACACCCTTCCATAGCAGCCACTGTAGACTTCATCACGGTCAAGGATAGGCTTGACTGATTTGTCCACGATCTGAGGGGCAGTAGTGCTGTTGGCATTAACGAAGTAGTGCCCTTTATACGCTTCGTCATCACGCTCGATATCGCCATCGCGAAGGGGAAGTTTGATTGCAGCCTTATTTGGCTTCTTGCCTCCGAATTTTGCGATGCCTTCTTCAATCGCAGCATCCACTGCAACTTCAATAGCTTTTAAGGTTTCCTTGTCGGACTTTGGAATAAGTACGGAAACACTGTATTTTTCAGCGCCGCCGTTGATGGATACCGGTTCCCAGCCGTGGAAATAGCTAAGACGGGTGTTTGGACCAGTTATTGCCTTTGTTTTACTGTTTTTCTGATTTGCCATGATATTCAATCCTCCATAATTTCTTTAAATTCGTTAATTGCGCTTGATACGTTAAGAGCCGGCCGCTTATCCGAAAAAGGAACAAGAGTCGGCTTGCCCGGTGGTTTATATATGAGGTCACCGAGAACCTCATTGAACTTGGCTTTGCCCATCAGCTTTTCAAATTCTGTTAGAGTGATAAGGCTCTGCTTGTAGATATCTTTGTAGCCACTTGCTTTTGCGGCCTTGGCAACGGCATCCTCATCTTTAAACTTTCTGATGCTTCTGCCTGCAACAACCTTGTAGCCCGACCACTCTTTTCCGTGGTTGACGGCGGCATCGGTAGCGTATGCAAGAAGATCATTTGCCCATTTGGTAATGTCGCTTAATTTCCCGAGGACTTCCTCAATTTCAACATCTGTTAAAAGCGGAGGGAAACGGAACTCCGATTGTGCCAGTTTCAGTTTTTCTTTGGCTCTTGCACGACACTTCACAGCAGCGCGGCAGAAGGTACACCAGTCTCCGGGACAATATTCGCCTTCGCCCTTAAATGCGAGGTCAGCTTTTGGTTTTAACTCGTTTTCCGCCCAGTCCCTCAGTTCATTTACTGGGATGGTCCATGTGCTGATATTTTCTCTACGAGGTTGGAAAATGGTCATAGAAACTTCTGTAATGTCATAAAGGCTGTCATAGATTTCTAAGGCACCGAGACTGTAGAGCATCATCTGGCTGTTGTGTTCAGCATTTACCAGAATCCCCATACCGTATTTCAGATCAATAATGTGCAGGGTCTTATCAGAGATAAGAATGACGTCTCCAGTACCGAACCCGTCCGGCACATATTTGGAGAAATCCAGACGTTGTTCAATTAGCACCAGTGGGTCGGAGCAGGACTGTTTTGCCAGTTCCAGTTGCTCAAGTACAAAACTCGCAAAAGCATCCGTGTGTTCGTCCATCTCATCACAATCAAAGGGAGAGATAGGTTTTTTACTTCGCATTTTTAGTGCCTTGCGCAGCTTGTGTTCAGCTAAAGCATGGGCAGCGGTACCCTCAGCGGCAGCAGAGGACTGGGTATCATCGAATTCCAATTCAAGCCGGGCTGCCGGAGTACACTTTGTCCACCTATGGGAACTGGATGCGGAAAGGACTGCGTGTCTACCCATTGGCCAGTACCTCCGCATCCGCAAGGAGGGCCTCGTACTTGCTGGGGTCAATGTCGCTTAAACGGTCTGCGCCATGCTTTATGAGCAGTTCCTTGATCTGGGTAGTTTTTCCGCTTTGACTGATAGGTGTAAGCACGGCTCTGACATCTTCAACAGAGATGGTCTTTGCAGCAGGCTTAACTTCCGGTGTTTCTTGAGTGGATGACTTTTCTTCGGATTCGAATGAAGGTTCATCGCTTGCGATGGCGTTTGCCAGGGTGCGCAGGCTTTCTGTCAGCGACTCCATGTCGTTCACCACATCAAGAAGCAGTTTGATTCGACTCATGTGCAGTTCCTCCTTTCCCTATTTCGTGGATTTCTACTGACTGAACACTCTGCCCGGGAGTGAGTACCAAAATCTCGGTAAACTCACCGAAAAGAAAATTCAGTAGTCTTTGCGGTATCTTGCTGATCCCGCTTTTGATAACGGCTTTCTTCTGAGAGCCATCTTTTCGTGCAACATTGATTTGCACTTTGTGTTGCAGATTCATAGGCTTTACCTCCTGTGTCAGACGGGTCTGCACCCGGAGGAAGGGATGGGCTTTAAGTAGCTTCTTATCACTTCCACTACTTAAAGCCGAATTTATTAACCCCCTCCCAAAAGGCAGTAGTTAAGCGGTATTAGAGGATGCCTTGCTCTGCGAACAGTTTCCTTAAGCGGGCGATAATTTTACTTTTGCGGTTATGGATTGCTGTAGTTGATACGCCTTCTTCGTTGGCAATTTCAGTAAGCTGGCGGCCACTGCCAAAAAGGTCATAAATAAGGTCGATTTGCTGGGGAGTGAGTTTTTCCATCAGCGTCAGCAACTGTTCAACGAGTGGATTAGGCACGTCCACTTTTTCTTCGAACAAAATATGAGCGGGGTCGGTAGCACTGGTTTCAAGGTTTTCAATAGGGTCACCGGTTGAATTTTCAGGATCGGTTTCAAACTTAGATTTTTTATTCTCTGTTTCATAATCGCGGTTTTCTTTTTCGTAGCGGTCACCAAGGTCAGCTGCGTGGTCGAAATCACTGAGCATGATAATATGCTCTTCAGTTACGCCGTCTTGGCCTGCGGTGATGGTGATAGGGAGAGTTCTTTTTGATTCCTCATCCCAACGCCAGTAAGTGTAGGTAATAATTTGTTTTTTCATGTTTGACTCCTTTCAAATAAAGGAGCCAAGCAGGAGAAACAAAAAGCCGAATGCTTACAAAACACAAATAGCCGGATGGCTACGAATTTGTATTTCGTAACTCATCCGGCTATTTGGTAACTCGCACTCGGCTCCGTTGCTCGGTATGATTTTAAGTAGATTTTACTTCTTTTTTGGGGTAGGTCTTGTTTGTGACAATGCGCTGCCCGCTACTGACTTGCTTTTAGAGCTGGTTCTTCCATCTCTTAAAATAGAAGAGGCTTTTGTAGCAATCGCTTTTGATGTCTGTTTTTTGTTGGTCTTCGCCATGTATATCACCTCCCTTCATGGTTTAAAGCATTCGTTATAACGCTTTAAGTTCAGATTTTTCAATACACGGAACAGAGACGATCTTTTTACACTGAGGGCATTTAAGTATGACCTCAACCTTCTCCATGGGAAGTTTGGATATATCAAAGGCTCTGCGCCCGCATTTTGGACATTTCATTTTCCTCAAGAGCTTCATCCCCCTTAGTAAAATATTTGTGTAAAATTGATTGACATTGCCCACTTTATGTGGTAATATAATTTTGTGCTTAACAACTAGGGTTTCGCAACAACCTAATTCAAAACTACAAATATAATCTACCACAAATAGTGGTCAATGTCAATAGTATTTAGATTATTTGTGGTAATAAAAGATTAAGGAGGTGCAGAATGGGCATCGCACTGGGTCAGCACATAAAAAATTTAAGAAAAGAAGCGAAGTTATCGGCGCTCAAACTGAGTAAGAATGTAGGTATTTCAAAATCTTATTTAGACTATATAGAGAGTGGAGCACGTGAACCTCAAGTTGATGTACTTGTAAAAATTGCTGCAGCACTTAATACGCCACTAGCTGCATTACTTGACATGCAAAAAAGGGAGCAGCTTGAGACTGCTATAAATAAATGGCGCGCTGAAAATACAGATATCAGCGACTCGGATCTTCGTGCCGTGGCAAGAACTGCCAATGGAGGGTTGGCTATTGATGAAAAAGCCCTATTGATGGCACAGGAAGCTTTCAGAGATTCCAACAATGCAGTAAAAATAGCTGAGTTTATTGAAAATGAGCATCTTCGTGCAATAGTAAGAGCGGGGGCGGAACTTACAAATGAAGATCTTGAAAAGCTAAGAAAGGTTATGGAATCCCTTTATCCAGATGAGTTCGAGAAATGAATCTGAGGCCGCTCTTAGGGTTTATTATGCGGCCCATAAGTTTCTGTATGATTTCGGGATTCGCTGGCTCCCCGTGAGTCCCATAGACATCATAAGGTCACAGTCGAACTGGAGACTGAAGTATGTACACCAGCTTTCATCAGAGATAGGGAAAAGTCCAGAATATATATGTGACTATGTAATGCGTAGTAAAGATGGACTTGCCATTTATGATGTTGCTCGTGATCAATACGATATTATTTTGAATGCTGGAGATGAGATTCCACAAACAAGAATGCTCTGGACAGCAACCCATGAGATTGGTCATATTTATCTCGGCCATCTCAAGAACTATAAGGTCACGAGCATTACAGCGGATAACCTTGATGACGCTATCTATAAGCAATTAGAGTTTGAAGCAGACATCTTTGCTGGAGAGGTCCTGGCTTCCAAATGGATTATGCGACATTTGGATATTGTGGACGAGCGGGATATTGCAATGATTTGTGGTATTTCAGATGATGCGGCCCTTAGCCGATATAAAAAGGCAACGGAGGATTACTCCTTTGAACCAGCAAATGCTGTATTCACTCTACATAATTTTGGTGAATTCATGAAAGAGATAGCGGTTTGTAAGGATAGGGATGAATTCGAACTTGGGCGATTTATAAGCCAGAATTCTGTCCAGCAGAAGCTACTTAAACCGTTACCTCCGTTTTTACGGAAGCTAGGCACTTGTCATCATTGCGGAAACACTCGCGGTATAAAACCGCATTCGAATTTCTGCATAGCCTGTGGTAATGCGTTGAAGAAAGAACTTCCTGTAACACATGAACCATGTGACCATGTTAATGACAAAGATGCAGCGTTTTGTGAACTCTGTGGACGCAGAGTTTACCGCACAAGGCAGGGATTCTGCTTTGAAGAATGTGAAATTTAACTTTATAAAATGAATCGGAGGTTGAGGTGATGATCGTGGGAGAACTAAAAAACCAGATCGATAAGATCTGGGATGATATGTATTCATACGGTATCGCAAATCCATTAGTAGTAATAGAACAGTTAACATATTTGTTCTTTATACGCTCACTGGATGATATTGAAACAGCAAATGAAAAGAAAGATGCTTTAGTTGGGGGCGAACCTACTGAACGAATATTTCCGCAAGATGAAATTGGACAATTATTACGTTGGAACAAATTCTGTGACCTGAAAGCAGAAGAGATATTTGATCGATTGCGGGACAGGGTGTTTCCTTTTATAAAAGGAAACAACACTTCAATACGTATGGCTGATGGAACACGCCATGCAATAGAAGGTCTGAAAGTCAACAAGAAAAGTGCTTATGCTAAGTACATGAAAGACGCAAATTTTCTGCTACCAAATGCACTTATAACGCAAAAAGTTGTGACTGCAATCAAAGATTTACCGTTGCAGGACAGGGATATGAAGGGTGATATCTACGAGTATATGATTTCCAAACTTCAGACAGCCGGCCGTATCGGACAGTTTAGAACACCGCGCCATATCATTGATATGATGGTTCGAATGGTTGATCCCCAGCTTACGGATACCGTGGTGGATCCCGCTTGCGGAACGGGTGGATTTTTAGTAATGGCTGGACATTATGTACGTGAAAATAATGAGTATGAGCTTCGAACAAATACAAAGGCCCGCGAACACTATCAAAATAAAATGTTCACAGGCTATGATACCGACCAAACCATGCTCAGAATCACAGCGATGAACACAATTTTACACGGTATGGATAATGCTAATATTAAATTTAATGATTCGCTTTCCAAGAGCAATACAGACGAAGATAAGTATACCGTCGTATTAGCAAACCCACCGTTTAAGGGTTCACTTGACCATGATTCGGTTGCTCCGTCATTAATTTCGGTTGCTGATACAAAAAAGACTGAATTATTGTTTGTCGCACTCTTTCTGCGGATGTTAGATGCGGGTGGCCGTTGTGCTTGCATAGTACCAGATGGTGTTCTTTCTGGAGTTACAAAAGCGCATAAAGACCTTCGCAAAGAGTTAATAGAAAAAAACAGATTGCAGGCTGTAATTTCTATGCCATCTGGTGTATTTAAACCCTATGCTGGCGTATCTACTGCCATCCTTATTTTCACAAAAACAGGAACCGGCGGAACTGATAATGTGTGGTTCTATGATATGCATTCTGATGGGCGCAGTCTCGATGATAAGCGAATAGAATCTGGAAATGACGGTGACATTGAAGATATCATTGCACGCTATAAGAATTTGGATGCAGAGGCTTCCAGAACGCGTAAAGATCAATCGTTCCTTGTCCCAGCCGAAGAAATTATTAATAAAAAATATGACTTGCGTTATAACACATATAAAGAACGCGACGACGATGAAATAACCTATGACCATCCCAGTGTAAGCATCGCTCGGTTTAGAGAATTAGAAGAAGAAATACTTACTGGCATGGCAGAATTGGAGGCGATGTTTGATGAGTAATTTACGTCTCCTTGACTGTATAGAGTTTGCAGGTTCTAGCGTAAGTTCATTTAACGGTTCAAGATTGTATTTAAGCACAGGAGCCCTTAAGGGAAACATTGTCAATAGGGACGAACTTGAAGAAGTCACATTTACCTCTCGACCATCAAGGGCGAATCTTAATGTAGAAGTGGGGGATATTGTTTTTGCGAAAATGCAAAACACCAATAAGGTTCTTACAATCACAGAAGAGACAAAAGATTTAATTGTCTCAACAGGGTTTTATGTTGTACGCCCCAAGGGCGAGTATGATCACGAGTTTATTTTTCAATTTTTAAACTCGAGAGAGTTTAATAGGCAAAAAGATAAATACTGTAGCGGTGCAACTCAGAAGGCTATAAATAATGATGGACTTCAAAACATAATTGTGCCTGAACTGGATATCACACAACAGCGCAATATTGGAAGGGCCTTAGAAATATCAAGAAATGGACTCCAAATGAGACGAGAGCAGATTACTACCCTAAACAAGTTGCAATCTGATACATTCGCAGATATGTTTTATGGTGAATTTTATTCGCAATTAACATTAAATGATGTCTGTAATGAAATATATCGATATCCAACGTTTTATGGTTTTGAATACCAAGAAACTGGTATCCCTGTACTAAAAATCGGCAACATTACTATGGATGGTATGGTTGATGATAATTTAGACAACTATGATTTTATTACAACTGAAATCCACAATAGATATCCCCGGACACACCTTAAAATGTTTGATTCTGTTATGGCTGTGAGGGGTGATGGTTCAACAGCTAAGCGAATAGGTATTGTTATAAGTGAAAACCTAGTGGATGCCAATATAAGCCCCAATTTATTAAGACTTAGTGCAAATCCTGATCTTTGTGCTCCTGCTTATCTTTACTTTTTTCTTATGTCAAAAGATGGCCAAAGTAAATTAGAACAGCATGTTACAAGAACGGCAAAAAAAACTATCACAGCTACTAACATTAAAACAATCGATATACCATTACCCCCTATGGAAGATCAACTTCGCTTTCAAGAAATAGTTCTTAAAATAGAAAGACAAAAGGCACAACTTTATTTAAGCCTAGAAGAGATGGAAACCATCTATAAATCAACTGTACAAAAAGCCTTTAACGGCGAACTGTTCCAATGAGTGAAAGGAGGGGTATTCGATGACTAACTTTGATTTCTTACAAAACAATCCGGAGTTTCAGGCGTTCTCCTCCGCTTGCATCGAAGCGGAGAACTCTATCGCCGTAAGCCCCGCTTTGTGCGCCTTGGGTGTTCGCAAGAGTGCGGAGCTTGCCGTCAAATGGCTTTATTCTGTTGATCAATCTTTGAAGCTACCCTTCAAAGATAATTTGTCTGCACTTATCTATAACCCGTCGTTTGTGGACTCCATAGATGACGAGCTTATGGGTAAGCTGAAATTTATTATAAAGCTGGGTAACTTTGCAGCACATACTGGCAAAAATATCAGCCGGCATGAAGCTACTTTGTCTCTAGGCTGTCTTTTTGACGTAGTGCTGTTTATTGACTACTGCTATGGATTGGCTTATGAGGATAGGGTGTTTAATGAAAATCTTCTTCCATCCGAAGTTGCAAGTGCAATATCAAAGACTGAATTTGAGCATCTAAAAACAGAACTGGATGCAAGGGATGATGAGCGGCAGAAATTGCTTGATGACCTCAAAAAGATGCAATCGGAGATGGAAACGCTCCGGTCCAGTAATACCGCTTCAAGAGCATACACCGCAGGAACAAAAAGCGAGGCAGATACTCGGAAAAGCTACATTGATGTTGATCTAAAGTCAATGGGATGGCAGTTTCGTGTTAATTGCTTTGAAGAAGTGCCTGTTTTTGGTATGCCTAGCGATTCTGGTGATGGCTATGTAGATTATGTGTTGAACGGTGACAACGGCTTGCCTCTTGCTGTTGTAGAAGCAAAAAAAACAACGGTTGATCCAAAAGTTGGTCGCCATCAGGCAAAACTGTATGCTGACTGCCTCGAAAGTCAATACGGACAACGTCCCTTTATTTTCTATACAAACGGTTATGACACCTGGTTCTGGGATGATACTAACTACCCAGAGCGCAAGGTGTATTCAGTCTTTTCAAAAGTAGATTTGCAACGACTTATGAACCGACGGGAACAACGCATTCCTTTTGATAACGTCCAAATTAATCCAGAGATTACTGACCGCCATTATCAAAAGACTGCCATACAGCGAATATGCGAGGAGTTTTCGCAAAGCCGTCGTAAGTCTCTTTTAGTAATGGCAACAGGGACTGGGAAGACGAGGACAGCGGTGTCTCTCGTTGATGTAATGACTTCACATGCCTGGGCAACGAACATTCTATTCCTTGCAGACCGAGTTGAATTAGTTAAGCAAGCAAAATCTGCATTCACAAAACACATGCCGAACCTTTCATCCTGCAACCTTTGTAAGCGTGGAGACGACAAGCCTACTGACAGGGCAATATTTTCTACCTATCCAACCATAATGAATGCAATTAATGAGGAAAAGACTGAGGACGGAAAGAAGTTATTTACTCCAGCCCACTTTGATTTAATAATAATTGATGAAGCGCATAGAAGTATTTTTAAGAAATATAGAGCTATCTTTGATTACTTTGACTCACTACTTGTGGGGCTAACTGCCACGCCAAAAGACGATGTGGGATTCAACACCTATGAATTTTTCGGGTTGGAAAACAATATGCCCACTTATGCATATGAGTACAACACAGCTGTATCAGAGGGATACTTGACGGATTACCATTGCATAGAGAAGCTGTTCCGTATTCCTACTGAGGGCATTCATTATGACGAGTTATCGAGTGAACAACAAACCATGTTTGAAGATGCCTTTGACGAGGATGAGGAAGTACCAGATTTCATTAGTGGGGAATCCATAAATTCGCAATTTTTTAATGTCAATACCAATCAACAAATCTTGCAAGACCTAATGACAAAAGGCTTGAAAGTTGAAGGTGGCGATAAACTGGGTAAGACGATAATATTTGCCAAGAATCACCGTCATGCCGAATTTATCAAACAACAATTTGATGTTCTCTACCCACAATACCATGGGGAGTTTGCACGAGTTATTGACAACTATGAAAAATATGCTGAGGATTTGCTTACAGCTTTTAAACAAAAGGATAAATATCCTCAAATTGCTATCTCGGTAGATATGCTCGACACGGGCATTGATGTGCCGGAAATTCTTAACCTTGTCTTTTTCAAGCGTGTATTTTCAAAAACGAAATTCTGGCAAATGTTTGGTCGTGGCACAAGGCTCTGTGAAGATATCTTTGGTCCCGGAGAGGATAAAGAGAAATTCTATATATTTGATTACCTCGGAAACTTTGAGTTTTTCCGCCAAGATCCCAAGGGGAAGGAATCAAAAGAAACTACATCCTTGGCTGAGTATACCTTCAAGCTCAAAACAATGCTAATTCATGAACTCCAGGATATGAAATTCCAAGAGCCTGAAATTATTGGATTTAGAAAAGAACTGATTAAAGATGTTTCTGGATCCATTGCATCACTAAATCAAGAGCAATTTCAGGTCAAGCAAAACCTAAAATTGGTGGAAAAGTATTCTGATTTCAACGCATTTCAATATATAGGGGTTGTTGAGTCAGCAGATATCATATCTCATTTGGCAGGCCTTGTTCCAGCAACGGATGATGACGAATCGGCTCGTCGCCTGGATGCTTTAATGTATAAACTTGCAATTGCGTTTGTGACAGGTGACGAAAATGCAAAGCGACCTATTATTAATCGAATTAAAACGATTGCTCGTAATCTTGAACCTAAAGCCACTATCCCACAGGTGCTTCAGCGACGTGAAATGATCAGAAAGGTTCAACAGGATGCTTTTTGGACATCAGCGACTTTGCTTGATATTGAGGAGGTGCGCCAACAACTGCGTGACCTCATGCAATATCTAAAAAAAGAAATGCGATCTAAAATAATTAATGTGACTGACAGCGTTTTGTTGGAAAAAGAAGGAGAACGTTTCACAGACGACCCTGCTATGGAAGGCTATTATCAGAGAGCAGAAAGATACGTCAAGGAGAACGAAAGTAAGCCTGCCATTCAAAAGCTAAAAAACAATGAGACACTCAGTACTTCCGACTGGGATGAACTCGAAAAAGTGTTTTGGCATGAAGTGGGGACTGAAAAAGAATATGAGGCAGTTGCAAACGGTGTGTCTCTAGGACGATTTATACGTGGCATTACCGGTTTATCACATGAAGCTGCTTTAACTGCCTTTTCGGAATTTCTTGATAATCATTTGTTCACTGAACAGCAGATTACTTTTGTTCGTCATATTATTGAATGGATTACTCTATGGGGAACTTTGACCCCTGAAGATATGAAGGAAGATGAGTTTGCTGGTGGGGTAGACATTTTTGAAATCTTTGATGATAATCTTGATGCCTTTCATCGTATTAGGGGTGTCATAGAAACGATTAATACCAACGCTATGCGCAGTGCAGCGTAGTGTGAGGAGGAATGAACATGGAGAAGTTTAATGTTTTAAAGTTAATCGAACGCCGATCCAGCTATCCATTAGGGCAGAAAATTGGAGATGCATGGGTAGATGAAATATTACAGAGTGATGAGGATGTCACATATTTAGTTACTACAGAAAATTTATCAACGCTGATGGGGATTCAAGGAAGAAATAAACGACGTATTTTGTTTGAGACATATCATATATCAGGTATTTTTGGATTATCAAACCCTATGGCGGGAACAGCAGTGAACTTAATGTTGCTTGTATTACATAAGAGCAAGGTGAAAAACAATGTGATCTCCGGGACATATAACGAGGGACTCTATTTTGGGCGCTCATATCGTTTGGGATTAGGCGAGGGCAGTACTCCACTAGATATTTATCCGACTGATTTTCGTGATTACTGTGAAAAAATTGAAAAATGGGTTTTAGAAGGTGTTGTGCCTTCTGATGGTCATTGTTATAAATTCCACGCTTTTAAATCAGAGGATATCGACTTAGACAAAGTTTATCCACAGCATTACAGCAAAGCTGTATATGATATTTATCATTTCTTGGAGCAAGAGAGAACCGTTCCACTGTCAAGTGTAGCTTCAGTGATTAGGCCTCGTCCCTTAGATAGAGAGAGAGCAAAAATTATTAGTGTACGTGATTTTGAATATCCTCTTTCCTACGAGAAGATTGGTGAAGGTTGGAAAACAGACACCATAATTCGCAATGACCTGCCCCCATTAATTGGTCCAAAAGTAATGTTAGTAAAGACCAATAATTGGTAGGCTCCTTTCTTCTTGACTTGGCTGAATTGTAACACGTTTTGGATTGCCGCTCAAGGGCGCGCGCAGCGCGTTCATCTTGACCCTTGAAGAGCAAAACAAAAGGTGTTTTGCTCTTCAAGCCGAAAGAAGAAGGGATTGAGGTGCCGGCGGTCTGCCGCCAAGGCCCGAATGAGGGCGAATGGTATTATAATACTTGACCCATCTTTTTGTCAGTACCTGGGTTTCATACATATTTCCAAACAATTCTCCGTTTAAAAACTCATCCCGCATCCGGCTGTTAAAACTCTCGCAATATCCGTTTTCCCAAGGGCTTCCCGGTTCAATATAAGTCGTAATGACACCTAGATTTTCCAGCCATTTTCGTAATTTCTTGGCGATGAATTCAGGACCGTTGTCGCTGCGTATGTATTCCGGACATCCCCTGGTCAGCATGATGTCCGCAAGGGTTTCAATCACATCCGTGTTTCGCCAGGAACGCCGAGGCACACTGGCTATACACTCTCTGGTGTATTCGTCAATGATATTTAAAAACCGAATCTTTCGCCCATCCATGGTAGTGTCCTCCATAAAATCATAACTCCATACATGGTTTTTATACTCCGGGCGAAGCCGGACACAACTGCCGTCATTTAAGAATAACCGACGTTTCTTCGGTTGCTTTTGGGGCAGCTTCAGTCCTTCTTCCCGCCAGATTCGCTCTACCCTTTTATGGTTGATTTTGCGACCTTCGTTGCGCATCATGTTTGTTACCATACGATAACCAACACGGCCAAAATTGGTTGCTTTATCAATGATATCCGCCCGTACTTCATCCTCATCCGGTAAGCGTACAGGCTCATACCTTGCAGCAGTTCGGTTCACCTTTAACACCCGGCAAGCACGCCGCTGAGACACACCATGATGGAGTACCACATCCGCGACAGCTGCTTTGCGCTTTACCGGGCTTAGTAGTTTTTTGAGTTGACATCCTTCAAAATTGCGTTGTCCAGACTCAGTTCCGCCACCAGTTTCTTTAACCGGGCATTCTCCTTTTCCAGCTCCTTCATCCGTTTGGCGTCTGTTGTATTCATACCTCCATATTCTTTGCGCCAGCGATAATAGGTCTGTTCGGTAATACCGGATTGCCGGGCGGCTTCCGCTACGGTGCTGCCGCTGCCGCATAACACCTCGATTTCTCGTAATTTAATGATGATTTGCTCCACACTGTACTTTTTTCTTGCCATTGCTTCCAGCTCCTTTTTCATAGTTTATCATAGCTTTACTAACTTTGGAACTGGACCAATTTTCGGGGGGCACGCCAATTCGCAAGGGGGATATTATTTGTAAGAACGGTATGACAGATAAGCTTTACCTGCTATTAGATGAGATACACGAAGAACTTTATGCTGGAGCAAATGATATTGTAATACGACCAAACAATATAGAGGAAGCAGCTTACCTTTATAGTTTCATTCAAAGTGATACTGGCAAAACTGTTATAAGTGCTAATACCATTGGTACAGTGTTGCCACGGATGACAAAAAGAGATTGGGAACAACTGCCCGTTATATTACCAAAGCGCCCTCTTGCTGATTACGAAAAATACTTTAGACTTAAGAATTATCAGCAAAAATCAGCTTCAGAATACAATAAATTTTTTAGTGCTTTTTCCCAAATAGAAGAATCACATAGTGTAGAAGATGTCCTGAATATGGAAATGATTAAGACAGTTAAACTTTATAAAGGGGAAACAATTCGCAACTTTTTGCAAGAGGATTTAAAAGAGTTAAACTCCTGCTTTAGAGCAAAAGCTTATAAAGCAACTTTAATAATGTGTGGTTCAATTCTTGAAGCGGTGTTAATTGATTGGGTTAGTGAAAAATATCATAAAAACTTTTTTGAAGAGGATCTCTATGTTCCAGATCGAAATGGTCGTAACAAGAGAGCTGATTTAATTGACTATATTGATATTATAAAAGAAATTCAAAAGCCCTCATGGATGGAGGAGGCGGGAAAGGCTCATATAATACGGAAAAAAAGAAACTTGGTACATGCAAAATTATGCCTTAATTCGGATGAGATCAATGAAACAGTATGTCGAGAAGTGATAGAATATCTAAAAGATGTTCTTAAGACAAGGGGCTTCATAATATCTTAGGTATTCATAGGTTTATCGGTGTATTAAGAGGACATATAATATGATATTAAAACATTTTAATTTTGCCTACACCTTTTAATTTTTCCTCGGTTGCCTAACAAGAGGGGGTGCAAAGACTATAATGATGGAATTAGTGGCAAGTCAGATAACCTGGCAGAGCATAATTTATAAACGAAATAAAAGGCTTTCGCAGTTAGTCAATGACCGCAGAAAGCCTTTGAATCAAGCGGTTTTTGCCCCTTTGCCGACCGGTAATAGAGCAAGAACCGCTTATTTGCATTGTATCAAAGACGGCACGAACATAGACCCTGTGTTGTCCTGCGGTGACAGCGGCAATGATTTTCGTCCCCGTATCGGTCACTTTGTATCTGTCAATGAGGCCGATGTCATTACCAAAGCTGGGCTTTCTTTTCATGTATTATCCACCCCGGGGCATACCAGAGGTGGCGTATGTTATGTAAGTGACGATAAGAAAGTATTCTGTGGCGACACTATTTTCTTAGGCACATACGGTAGAACCGACCTGCCCGGCGGTTCCATGCTGGAAATGCGCCAATCTTTAAGGCGCTTAAAGAGGATGTCCGGCCATACCTTTTATCCTGGCCACGGTGACCCATTTATTATGCCGTGAGAATATTTCTTGACACCAAGGACGCCGTTCTTCATAAAGAACTATTGGATATTTGCGCCCTTTTCTTTGCCGATATAAAAAAAAGCGAAGAGTCCGAAGGCGACCTTGTCATTAACCATCAGGAGTGGATAGAGGGTGATTTTCGCCACTGCCGAATAACGTTGTCCAAAGCCTTTGAAGCTTCGTTTGAAAACAAAGAAAAGCGAGGGTTAAGCCTGCTGAAAGATAAGCGCCTGTGGAAAAGGCAAACTAAACAATGCCTTTATCAGGCGCTCAAGCAAGCAACCGGCAACAAGCCGCCTTGGGGTTCGCTTACAGGTATTCGGCCAAGCCGCTTGGTTGTTGAAAAAATGGAGAAGGGCTTGTCTTTAAGCGACGCTCTTGATGCCATGACGCGGGAGTTTGATATTTCGCCCATGAAAGCCGCTCTCCTTGGTGAGGTAATTCAAAACCAGCAAGCCATACCGCCAGTCGGCGAAATGGATGTGGATGTATATATCGGCATCCCGTTTTGCCCTAGTCGCTGCCGCTATTGCAGCTTTGTAAGCGAAGTAGCCGGCAAGGGGGATAAGCTTATACGCTATACCAAGGCGCTTCTAAGGGAAATGGAGCAAACCAAGGCGCTGATGGAGCGGCTGAACCTAAAAGTACGTTCGGTTTACTTTGGCGGCGGAACGCCAACAGTGCTGGAACCTCGGGAACTTGAGCAGGTGTTAAAGGCGTCTGAAAGCTTTATCCGTGAGGCCGTTGAAACAACAGTGGAGGCGGGGCGGCCTGATACCGTCACCAAAGAGAAGCTGCAACTGCTAAAGGCGGCGGGTGTGGAGCGCGTCAGCATCAACCCGCAAACTTTTCACGACCGCACCTTGGAGCTCATCGGCAGGGGACATACCTGCGAACAAACTCTAACCGCTTATGAGCTGGCCCAAGCCTTTAACTTTTCTTCTATCAACATGGATGTCATTGCTGGGCTTCCCGGCGAAACGCCGGAAGATTTTCGCCATACCATGCGAGCGATAGAGGATCTTTCGCCCCAGTCCTTAACCGTTCACACCCTTTCTATCAAGCGATCAAGCGATATGCACCAGTGGGGCGACAAGCTCCCAAGCGGCGCCTGGGTCAAAGAAATGGTGGAGGATGGCTACCAAACCGCAAGGAAGATGGGGCTTGTGCCTTACTATCTCTACCGCCAAAAAAAGCAGGCGGGCGGTTGTGAAAATGTCGGCTACGCTCAAAGGGAAAAAATTTGTATCTATAATATAGATACCATGGAGGATACTGCCAACATCATCGCTATCGGAGCGGGCGGCATTTCCAAACGGGTCTGGAAAAGCAGGGTCTATATCGCCCGAGCTCCCAACAACAAAGGTTTTAGAGACTATGTGGAAAATGTTGATGAAATGGTATTAAGAAAAGAAAAGCTGTTTACCATGGAGCGCCTCGTATGAGAAGCGGGGCGTTTTTACATATTGAACAAAAGAGAAGATCTTATCACTTGACAATTACTTTACAAGCATTTAATATAAACTTATCAAAAGCTGGCGTTTAACTTTTACAAAGAGTGCCAGAAACTTGATGGGAGTTAAATAGCCACACAATAGGAGGAAACCATGAAAAGGTTTGTTGCAATTTTCTTAACTACCATGCTGTGCTTGGGCACAGTCGCCGCCCTTGCACAGGGCGAACTGTACATCTGTACCCCCAATAGCGATGGTCTGCGCTCCATTTATCCCCTGTTTGAAGAGAAGACGGGTATCAAAATCATCAGCGAGTCGCTGGGAACCGGCGATTGCATGACCCGTATCCGCGCGGAAAAGGAACAGGAATTCTGCTCCTTTGACCTGATGTACGGGGGCAGCCTTGCCAATTACGCTGCCAATTCCGATCTTTTCCAAGACTACTATTCCCCTGAAGATGATTTCCTGATGGAGGAATACAGGAACCAGCTGGGATACTGCACCAACTATACCGTGGACGGTAGCGTTCTGCTGTTCAACAACGATTTAATCAAAGAACTAGGCATTGAAATTACCGGCTATGCCGACCTTCTCCAGCCTGCCTTAAAGGGCAAGATTGTGTCTGCCGACCCGGGCGCTTCTTCTTCGGCTTTCTGCCAGCTGACCAACATGCTGCTTGTGATGGGCGAAGGTGAAACGGCCGCTGAAAAATATGAAAGCGATAAGGCCTGGCAGTATGTCGAAGACCTGTTTGTCGGCCAGGAAGTGGTTATTACATCCAGCTCTTCTGCAGTGTATAAAGGCGTCATCAACGGCGAATATGTCGTTGGTCTCACCTATGAAGATCCCTGCGTCACCATGATTAAAGACGGCGCGAATGCGACTATTGTTTATCCGGTTGAAGGTACCGTATTCCTGCCGGCGCAAATTGGTATTACCAAGAACGCCAAAAACGTGGAAAACGCCCAGGCTTTTGTCGATTTCATGCTTTCCGAAGAGGCGCAGAAATTCCTGGCTGAAAAAACCACCAGCCGTAACATCCGTCCCGTTGAATATACCAACGATATCATGACGCCGCTGGATGATATCATCCTTGCTTTTGAAGACAGCCCCTATGTCTACTCCCATACTACGGAACTCAAAGAGCGCGTGATGGATATTATCAACAAGTAATATTATACCAACAATGCGCAACTGCTTGCCGGTTGCGCATTGTTTTATATAATACTGATATGTAATGTCCCTTTGTCAAGGAGTGCATGATCAGTATTTAGAAAGGGACAGCCATGAGCGTCAATATCACTTTCAAAAACAACCTGAAAAAATATGGAAACAATGTAATCATCCCCAACCTGAGCCTTAAGGTTCGCAAGGGAGAGTTTTTTACCCTCTTGGGACCTTCGGGCTGCGGGAAAACCACTCTATTGCGCATGGTGGCCGGCTTTAACACCATTGAAGGGGGTACTATTAGCTTTAACGATACCGTTATCAACGATATGCGCCCCGACAAGCGTAACATTGGCATGGTTTTTCAAAACTATGCGGTTTTCCCGCACATGACCGTGCGTGCAAACGTTGCCTTCGGCCTCAAAAACCGCCGTCTGCCGGCCGATGAAATCAGGCAGCGTGTGGATAAAATTTTAGATACCGTGCGTATCAGCGAATACGCAGACAGGCTGCCCGAGCGTCTGTCGGGCGGTCAGCAGCAGCGTGTGGCGCTTGCAAGGGCTATTGTTATTGAGCCCGACGTTTTATTGATGGACGAGCCGCTTTCCAACTTAGACGCCAAGTTGCGGATAGAAATGCGCAACGCAATTAGAGAAATTCAAAAGAGTGTTGGCATTACTACCATTTATGTCACCCATGACCAGGAAGAAGCGATGGCGGTTTCCGACCGTATCGCCGTGATGGATAAGGGCGTCATCCAGCATGTGGCAACGCCTAAGTCGCTTTATCAGCGGCCGGCTAACCTGTTTGTCGCCAACTTCATCGGCCACTCCAACACCATGGAAGCAAAAGCTGTACCGCAAGAAAACAAGCTTCGTTTTTCAACGGGTTACGAACTCCCTTTTGACAATTTCGTGCGGGAAGCAGAGGAAGACGATGTACTGGTTTCGGTACGTCCGGAAGAATTTATTATTCAAGAGGAAGACAAACCCGGCATCCGTGCCAAGGTGTTGTCCAGCGTTTTCTTAGGGTTAAACACTACCTACTTTGTGCGCCTTGAATCGGGCGAAACTGCACAGATTATTGAAGAAAGTTCCATTTCCAGCATCATTCCCGAAGGGACGACCGTTTCTTTATCAATGAAACGGGAAAAAATCAATGTATTTACCTCATCGGGCGACCGAAGCATAACCAAAGGGGTGATGGACGATGCCGAAAAGTAAGCGACAAAAAAACCTGACATTATTGTTGGCGGGTTTACTGTTCATACTGGGTGTGGCCTCCATTGTCCTTGGTTTTATGGGCAAGGCGCAGGTGGACTTTTTTTCCCGCCGCCTGAACATGACAACCGAAGAATGGGTGGAATACGCCCAGGGCAAGCCTGTTCCCGAACTGACAGACAGTGATTACAAAGGCCGTAACCTGACAGAGTCGGGCAAGCAGAAAAAGGCCTTGCAGGAATATATCGATAAGCTGACGGACTTTGACCACTTTATTATGCCCGCAAGGTATGTTTTGGTGGGCGTAGGCATTGCGTTAAGTTTGCTTGGAGCCTTCCTGCTTGTGCGCCGTGAAATATGGCCGCTGGTAACGGTTACAGCGCTGTTGTTTTACTTATTTTTCCTTATATATCCCTTGGCATCGCTGTTAAAATTAGCGATTGTTAACAACGATGGAACGATTACTTACGAATATTTCCAAAGGATGTTCAGCAGGGCCTACTATACTAACGCTATCTGGCACAGCGTGCTTATTTCATCGGTGGTGACCGTAGCGGCGGTTCTTATCGCCACTCCCATGGCCTACATTATGAGTACCACCGTCATCCGTGGAGCAGGGTTTTTGCAGATCTTGATTTTGGTATCCAGTATGTCGGCGCCCTTCATCGGCGCTTACGCATGGATTCAGCTTGCAGGGCGCAACGGTGTTATCACCAACCTGCTTGCATCGGTCGGCATTAAGCTTGGCGATATTTACGGCTTCAAAGGCTGTGTTATCGTCATGAGTTTCCAGCTATACAGCTTGGTATTTATGTTTATTCAAGGGGCGTTTAAGAGTTTAGATGCCAGCCTGATTGAAGCCAGCGAAAGCCTTGGCTGCGTCGGTTTGCGCAAGGTTTTTAAAGTTGTATTGCCCCTGCTTTTGCCCACCATTTTAGCGGGAGCCTTATTAGTATTCATGCGAGCCTTCGCCGACTATGGCACGCCCATGCTCATTGGTGAAAACTATATCACCCTGCCTGTGCTTGTGTATAAGGAGTTCTTTAGCGAAATTGGCGGCTCCACCGGCCTTGCTGCGGCTGTGTCGGTAATTGCCATTATCATTACGGCTACTATGTTCCTTGTTCAAAAATACATTGTAAGCCGCAAGGTTTTCTCAATTTCCGCCTTGCGTCCTGTCGAAAAAAAGAAGGTGCACGGCTGGAGAAATACCTTGGCGCACCTATACTGCTATATCATGGTGGGCATTGCCATCATGCCGCAGTGTTATGTTATTTTTAACTCCTTCCGCAATACCAGCGGGCGCATGTTTGCAAAGGGTTTCTCCCTTAATTCTTATAAAGAAGCTTTCAAAATGGTCAGCCGATCTATTTGGATGACCTATTTGCTGGCGGGCATCTCCATCGTGTGTATTGTTATTTTGGCATACCTGTTTAGCTATGTGATTGTGCGCAGGCGTAATATCCTTAACGCAACAGTGGATATCATGTCCATGTTTCCGGAAATGGTAGCGGGCTCCATCTTGGGCTTTGCCTTGCTCACCAGCTTTAATAAGCGTCCCCTGCTGCTATCGGGCGGCATGTTTATCATGGTGCTGTCCTATACCCTTAGGCGTCTGCCTTACACGGTGCGCTCATCCTCAGCTATTTTGCGCAATATACCTATGAGCATTGAGGAAGCGTCCATCAGCCTTGGAGCAAGCGGAGCAAAAACTTTCTGGGCCGTCACCATGCCTATGATGGCCCCGGGCGTGATTTCGGGCGCTATCCTCAGCTGGATCACCATTATTACCGAGCTATCCACTTCTATCATGCTCTATACTACCAACACCAAAACCATGACGCTGGAAATTTACAGCCAGGTTATCAGGGGTAATGACGGCGTAGCATCGGCCATTTCGGCCATCCTTACCTTTTCCACAATTATCGCTTTGGCGTTGTTCTTCAAGGTAAGCGGAAAGAAAGAAATATCGATGTAAACAAACCAAAAAAGGGCGGTTGTTCCGTCCTTTTTACTTCCCTAAATATTCTTCCAGCGTCAGTCCCTTTTCATGCATGGCTTTGGCGTGCTCTATACCTACATAGCGTATGTGCCAGGGCTCATACTCAAAGCCGGTAATATCTTCCTTACCAAGTGGATAGCGGAGGATGAAGCCGTAAAGGTGAGCGTTTTTTTCAAGCCAGACCGATTCTTGAGAGTCTCCAAACGGCATACCGATAACGCCCACGTCAAAGGCAAGGCCGGTGTGGTGTTCGCTCATGCCGGGGCGGGCGACGGTGCGCTCGGTCTCCCTTTGTGCGCCTTGCTCACTCATTTCAAAGCCTGTTTCGCTTCCGTCCATAAAAGCGGTTTTTCGCTTTAAAAATAAGACTTCCTGCTCACTAAAGCTGCGGAAGCCTTCGTTTATTTTCCAAGAAGTGTAACCTTGTTTTTGCGCGGCGGTCAAAAGGGACTGAAGGGCAAGTGCGGCTTGGCTATTCGCCTGTTCATCCGGGTCTGATAAAACAGCCAAGTCTTCGCCAATAACGCTTGATAGCTGTATTAAGTTTTTGGGCGCATAACCGTCCGGCAGGGGATGGCTTTTGTTGACCAAGGTGGGTGTCGGCGTTTCTGGCTCGGGTGTATGGGGGTGGGCTTTTTGGGAGTACAGCATGCCGAGTGTGCTTTCACCGGCAAGCCCATCAGCCACAAGGCCATGTTGCCTTTGAAAGGTTTCCACTGCGGCTTTAGTACCGCCTCCGAATTGACCGTCAATCTCACCACTATAGTAGCCAAGCTCTTTCAGCTTTTCTTGTAGGCGTTTGACTTCCGTATTGGCAGAGCCCACTCGTAGCAGCGCCTGCGTGGGGCGTGAAAATAAAGTGGGCGGGGCAATGCTTGCCGTGGGGGTGATGGACGCCTCATAGGCGTACGTTTCGTCCAGTTTTTTGGAGTCTTTCATATTCTGGACGCCTAAAAACACCAAAACAGCCGACAGGATGAGGGCCAAACCATAAACAACAGGAATAAGTCGTTTCATCTCTTACCTCCAAAGGCAGTATAGGCGCTTTATTCGATGGTGTCAATCGCCCTTTGCTGGTATAATAGGGCGCATAGGAGGCGGACTAAATGAAAAAAGCTGTGATTTTTGATTTGGACGGCACGCTGATTGACTCTTTGGCCGATATCGGCGGGGCGGTGAACACCGTGCTAAAGAATAACGGATATAAAGAGCATCCCCTGGAAGCATATAAGCTGTTTACGGGCGATGGCGCCCTGAACCTGTGCAAACGTGCGCTTTTGGGCGACGAAAGCAAGCTGGACAAGGTTTATCAGGAATATCGAGCTTACTACGCCCAGCATTCAAGGGTACAAACCAAACCCTTTGATGGCGTTGTGGAAATGTTAAATAATCTTCAAGCGCACGGAATGCAGCTTATTGTTTTAAGCAACAAGGACGATTCCGATGTGAAAAACATCATTAAATACTATTTTTCCGACATTTCTTTTGCTCATCTGCAAGGACGGATTGCTAATTTGCCCATTAAGCCCGACCCGACTTTGGGCAATATGGCGCTTAAAAAGCTTGGGCTTCATCCGGATGTAGTCTGGTATGTCGGCGACACAGTGACCGACATGAAAACAGCGCATAATTTAGGCCTGGATTCAGTGGCGGTGACTTGGGGTTTTCAAACTGAGGATATGCTTAAAACAGCTCATCCTCACTATTTTGCGCATTCTCCGCAGGAACTTCAGGCACTTTTACTGGATTAACCCTTGCGGAATTTTTGTAAATGGTCTATAATACCGATTGACACGCAGCGGCGTGAATAAAGGAGGTTTGGATTATGGCTTATAAGATTTCTGATGCTTGCATCAGCTGTGGCGTTTGCGTAGACGAGTGTCCCCAGGATTGCATCTCGGAAGGCGACGGCATCTACGTTATCGATGAAGATCAGTGCATCGATTGCGGCAACTGTGCAGATGTTTGCCCCGTCGGCGCCCCCGTGCAAGAATAATTCACCAACACTATCGCCGCGCATGCGCGGCATTTTTTTGTTTAGATTTTTATGAAAAAGCGATATGATATGTTGGATGCAGGTATTTGTCTTGTAATGGATGAAGGCGTTTATCCTTACGGGCACGATGCGGTTTTATTGTCCCGCTTTGTCCCTTTAAAGAAAGGTGAAAAACTGCTTGACCTTGGCGCGGCAAGCGGCGTACTTGCTTTTTTGCTGTTGGGCAGGGAAAAAGATTTTTTCATCGATTGTGTGGAAATTGACCCAGAAGCCGTATCGCTTCTTAAAGAAGGTATCAGGCTGAACGCGCTTGAAGAAAAGGTACGAGCTTATTGTAATGATATTCGTGACTTTCGTAGTGATTGCCTGTATGATACGGTTATATCAAACCCGCCTTATGCCAAGGCCGGGCAGGTGCAAAAACATGTCCTTGCCCGCACGCGAGCGGGCTTCACCTATGAAGATTTATGCTGCGTTGCCCATCGTTTGTTAAAACCAAAGGGCAGGCTTATCAGCATGTGCCCGGCGCCCTTGCTTTTTTCCTTTACCAAGGCTTGCCAGAATAATGGCTTTGAAATTAAGCGGGTACAGTTTGTTCAAAGCCTGACGCACAAGCCGCCTTACCTTGTGTTGATAGAGGCAAGGAAGGACGTGAATGCAGGCGTAACGTACGAACCGACAGTTGTCCTATCGCAAATAAAGAAAGAGGAAGCCCCATGATAGTAGTTGTTGCGGAAAAACCCAGCGTGGCAAGGGATATTGCCCGTGTGTTAGGATGCAAAAAATCGGTCGAGGGCTACATTGCGGGAGACAAATATACTATTACTTGGGCGCTTGGGCATTTGGTCACCTTGTGTGAGCCGCAGGAAATCGACGAGCGTTACAAAAAATGGCGCATGGAAGATTTGCCCATTTTACCTGAAACCATTCCCACCAAGGTGATTAGTAAAACAAGGTCGCAGTATGCGGTAGTGAAAAAGCTGTTAAACGATAAGGCGACTGAGCGCGTCATTTGCGCAACGGACGCCGGGCGGGAGGGGGAGTTGATTTTCCGCCTGATTTATGAAAAAACAGGCTGCAAAAAGCCTGTTGACCGCCTGTGGATCAGCTCCATGACCGATGCCGCCATCAGGGAAGGTTTTGACAACTTACAGCCAAACAGCGCCTACCAAGGCCTATACCAAAGCGCCCTGTGCCGCTCCCAAGCCGATTGGCTGGTGGGCATGAACGCAAGCAGGGCCTATACCTTAAGGTACGACGCCCTTCTTTCCATCGGTAGGGTGCAGACGCCTACTCTGGCAGTGCTGGTTAAGAGGGCGGATGAAATCGAGGCCTTTGTCCCCGAAAGCTACTTTACCTTAACGGCAGATTTTGGCGAGTATTCAGGGCAGTGGTTCGACCCTGCCTGCAAGGAAGACAACAAAAAACACCGCATTCCTAACGAAGAAACTGCCAAAGGGATTGCGCAGGGCGTCCGAAAAAAGCAAGCGACTGTTCAGGACATTTTAACCGAAAAGAAACGGGAAGTTCCGCCTCTTTTGTATGACTTAACCAGCCTCCAGCGGGATGCCAACCGCTTGCTTAACTTCACCGCTAAAAAAACGCTGGAAGTTGCGCAAAATTTATATGAAAGGCATAAGGCCATCACCTACCCCCGTACCGATTCCCGGTATTTACCAAACGATATGGTTAAAGTAGTTGAAAAAACCATGGGTTTGCTACCGCCGCGGTATGATGATCTGGTGACTGGTGTTCCAAGGACAGGCGGAAAACTTGCCTTTACCAAACGCATCTATGACGACAGCAAGGTATCCGACCACCACGCCATTATCCCCACCAGCCAAAAAGCCAATATGGAAAGGATGCATAAGGACGAAAACGAGTTGTATGACCTAATCGTACGCAGGTTTCTTGCCGCATTCTATCCGGCGCACGAGTTTGAGCAAGTGAAAGTAATTACTGTAAGCGAAAACCAATACTTTCTCACAACCGGTAAAACCATTTTAGCCATTGGCTGGAAAGCCACTGACAGGCCTTCCAAAACGGAAAGGGAGTCGTTGGCGCCCAAGGTGAATGTTGGCGACGTGTCGATAGTTAAGTCGGTGAAAATCAAACAGGATAGCACCAAGCCCCCAAGTCCCCACACCGATTCCAGCCTCCTTTCGGCTATGGAAAATGCCGGCAGGGAAGTGGAAGAAGAGGAACTGCGAGAGTCCATGAAAGGTTCCGGCCTCGGTACACCCGCCACTAGGGCGGCCATTATCGAGCGATTGATTAAGGTGGGCTATGTGCAACGAAGGGGAAAGAGTCTTTATCCCACCGACAAGGGCATTAAGCTCATTCGCATTGTGCCGGACGATATTGCCTCTCCCGTCTTAACCGGTAAATGGGAAAAGGCGCTGTCCGAAATTGCCCAAGGCAAGCGGGAAACCGAGCGCTTCATGCAGGGAATACGGAGCCTGTCCACCTACCTTGTAACCAGCGCCCAAACGGGGGAGTTAAAAACCACCTTTGAAAAGGAGGTACGAGGCAAGAGGACATCAAAGGGGAAAACCGTCGCTGGTGTTAAATGCCCCCTATGCGGCGGAAAAGTTATCGAAAACCAAAAGGCTTTCGGCTGCGAGAACTGGCGAACGGGCTGCAAATTAACTTTCTGGAAAACAGGTTTTGAGCGAAGCAGCGGGCCGAAAATGACTGAAAAGCTGCTAAAAATCTTGCTCACAAAGGGAGAGGCGGTAGGCTCAACAGGCGCTGTGAGGCTACAGGACGGGATGATTTCCTTTACCCCCTTGGGAAAAGAAAGCCCCGTTTCCAAGCAATCCATTGAATACCACAAAAAATAAAAGAGAAGGAATTGTTGTTTGCCATTAGCGGCGATGGATGATATACTCAATTAGACAAAAAAATGTAGGGAGGAGACCATGGGTTTTGTTTTAGCGGCAATTGTTATTGCTGCGGTTTTGCTGATAGCGATTGTCCTGATGGCCTACGTTAAGGTCAAAGGCAGCTTGGAAATGCGAAAAACTTCTTCCCCCGATGCGCCCAAGAAGGTGACTGTTCTTGAGTTTGATGTAGGTTACCCCCACCACGAGGCGGCGGCGGAGTGGATGGATGGAGTTAATAAAGAAACCGTTCATTTAACCTCTTTTGATGGCTTAAAGCTCACGGCCGCCTATATCGCCCACCCAAATCCCAGAGGCGGGGCGCTGGTTTTTCCCGGCTGGACCGACCGCAAGGAATACTATTACGCGGAGATCAAAATGCTGTATGACATGGGTTTTTCCATTCTTTGCCCCGACCAGCGGGCGATGGGGGAAAGCGAGGGCAGGTACTGCACCTTTGGCGCCCGTGAGCGCAAGGACGCCCTTGGCTGGCTGGAAATACTTGAAAAGTTGACGCCCCAGCCACATATTGTGTTGGGGCGCAGCATGGGGGCGGCGGTGTCCATGCTTCTGTCCTGCGATGCGGGCGAAAGGATTGCCGCCTGTATCGAAGATTGCGGCTACACGTCTATGGAAGAAGAAATGCGTCACTTTGTGCGCCAAACGGGACAAAATATACCGCCCGCTTTTGAAAGTGTTTTCTTTTTTCTTGCCCGCCCCATGATCCGGCTTTTTGGCGGCGACCTGCGCCGGGCAGACTGCCTAAAAGAACTGCCTGATTGCAAGGTGCCCATGCTGTTTATCCACGGGACGGCAGACGACTTTGTTCCCTACTACATGATGGACAAGCTCTATCAGGCTCATGGCGGCAAAAAGCGAAAATTGTCTGTTGATGGAGCGGAACACGCCCGGGCGTTTGCGGAGGGGACGGGAGAATATATCCAAACGGTGAACGGATTTTTGAATGATATTTTAGGAGGATATGAACCATGAAACGGAATTTTGGCGGCTTTGGCGGGGGAGTGAACATTCAGCAAATGATGCGCCAGGCGCAAAAAATGCAGGCTGAAATGGCCAAGGCTCAAGAAGAATTGGCGGAAAAAGAATATGAAGCCACATCAGGCGGCGGCATGGTCACCTGCAAAGTAAGCGGCGGGGGAGAATTAACAGCCCTTCATATTAAGCCTGAAGCCGTTGATCCCGACGATGTGGAAATGCTGGAAGACTTGGTTTTGGCGGCCGTTAACGAAGCGCTTCGGGCGATGGAAAGCGATAAGAATCAACGCCTTTCCGCCATTGCGCCCATGGGAGGCGGCGGTCTGTTTTAATGCAAAATCCCATCGAACAAATGGCCAATGAGCTGGGCAAGTTGCCCGGTATCGGGCGCAAAAGCGCGCAGCGGCTTGCCTACTTTTTAGCCGCGCAGCCCAAAGAAAATGTCCAGCGGCTTGCCAAGGCGCTGTTAGAGGGCCGGGAAAACCTGAAATTATGCTCGCAGTGCGGCAACTTTACAACGGGCGAAAGATGCCAAGTGTGTGCCGACTACAAGCGGGACCTTAGTACCATTTGCGTAGTCAAAGATCCAAGGGACGTGGCCGCCATGGAGCGCATCCACGATTATCGTGGCTTGTACCATGTGTTGCATGGCGTGTTGTCGCCCATGGACAATATTGGGCCGGAGGATATCCGCATCAAGGAACTCATCAGCCGCCTTGCCGATAGCCAGGTAAAGGAAGTAATCATCGCTACCAACCCCGATATTGAAGGCGAAGCGACTGCAAGCTACCTTGCGAGGCTGATTAAGCCCATGGGCATCACCGTTAGCCGCATCGCCTATGGTGTGCCCATCGGCAGCGACCTTGAATATGCCGATGAGGTAACCCTGCTTAAAGCCCTTGAAGGCAGGAGGGAAATGTAAGTGCTGCACTTTTATTATGGGGTGATGGGTTCGTCAAAAACCGCTCAACTGCTCATGCAACGCTATAATTTGCAGCAGCTTGGCCTGAAAGTGGCGGTGCTCAAGCCCGCTATCGATACAAGGGCGGAGCACGATATTGTTTATAGCCGTGTTGGCCTCCAAGCCAAGGCGGAAATTGTGTTGCAGCCCGACCACTCCATTAAAGAGCAGCTCAATTGGCTTGCCATTCAACGGGCGCATAACGATTTTCAGTTCGTCTTGGTCGATGAAGCCCAGTTTCTTTCGGCTGAACAGGTACAGGAATTGGCGGATTTAAGCCTGGACCTTGAAATTTACTGCTACGGACTGCGTACGGACTTTAGGGGTCAATTTTTTCCTGGTTCGGCGGCGCTGTTCCGTTTGGCGGAAGATATACAGGAAGTGCCCGGCGGGCTATGTTGGTGCGGAAAAAAGGCAACCATGAACACCCGTGTTGATCCCGAAGGTAATGTGATTCGTGAGGGCGAGCAGGTTCTAATCGACAACCAGCAGGATATTCGCTATATGGGCTTATGTTACCGCCACCACCGGGAAGGGAAGAGCCATGCTTGACCAAAGTCTTCTTTTGCTGGTTATTTTGATAGCTGCGTTATTGATAGTAGCGGTGCTTTTGATTGTCCGAAGCGCCGAAAAGCGCATGGCCAGATTTCAGGAAGAAAGCCAAAACCATACTGCCTATCAGTGGCAGGAAACCATGCGGCAAATGCAGGAGGCTTCTTCAAGAGAAACGGCAGCGGTGCAAATACGCCTTCGGGACGAGGGGATGCAGGTTTCCGCCCGGGTAGATGCCCTCGGCCAGCGCCTTGACGCAAGCGCACAAGGGCAAGATGAAAAAATGCGCCAGTTAACTATTACTCTGCAAAACCGCCTGACTGCCAACGACGAAAAGGTGGAGCGCTTACGGGATACCCTTTATCGGGGCATTAGCGAAATGCAGAGGGAAAATGCCGAAAAGCTGGACCAGATGCGCCAAACGGTGGATGAGCGCTTGCAGCAAACGCTCAACAAGCGCCTTGGCGAGAGTTTTTCTCTGGTCAACGAGCGCTTAGAGCAGGTATATAAAGGCCTTGGTGAAATGCGAACCCTTGCCAGCGGTGTAGGCGACTTAAAGAAAGTACTCACCAACGTTAAAACCCGTGGCATCTGGGGCGAAATGCAGCTGGGTACTCTTATCAGTGAAGCTCTGCCGCCCGATAAGTACGAGCAGAACGTGGCTGTTCAGCCAAACACTCAGGAGCGGGTGGAGTATGCCATCAAGCTGCCGGGCAAGACCGAAGGCCAGCTGCTATATTTGCCCGTTGACGCCAAATTTCCCATTGCTTCCTATTCAAGGATGGTGGAGGCGCAGGAGGCAGGCGATCAGGTGGCCTTTGAAGCGGCCAAAAAAGAATTTGCTACCCTGCTGCGCCGGGAAGCCGAGCGCATTTCTTCCAAATATATTCAGCCGCCTTACACCACCGACTTCGCGGTTATGTACTTGCCGCTTGAAGGCCTGTACGCGCAGGCCTTGCAGCTTGGGGATGTTACCGAAAAAATCCAGCGGGATTTGCGGGTGGTATTGTCGGGCCCTTCTACTTTTTACGCCCTGCTCAACTCCCTGCAAATGGGCTTTAGAACTTTAGCCATCGAGCAGCGTTCCAGCGAAGCCTGGCAGCTTTTGGGGCAGGCCAAGCGTGACCTGCTTGGTTTTGGAGACTTGCTTGAAAAATCCCTCACCAAATTAAGGCAGGCCAGCGACTCCATCGAAACGGCCACCAAACGCACCCGCACTATTGTGCGCCGCCTGCGGGACGTGGAAGAAGCGGCGCCGCTTGAACTGCCCGAAGGAGAGGAAGGGGACGGGGAGGATGAAGAAACTATAGCTTAGCAGGCTCTTTTGACAGAACGAACATTCGCAACACAATGTAAAAAAAGGGTTTTGTACATTTCGGGCTTGCATTTCCACACATTTTCAGGTAAGATAAAACAACAGAGCAAAGCTCAATGAAAAAATAAAGGAGGAATCAATAGTGAAGAAACTTACCGCTTTGTTGATGGCCGCGGTTATGTTGCTGGCCATCGCAATCCCTTCCGTGTTGGCTGAGGAACCCAAGGTCGAATATACTTACAATAATGCTCTTTCGTCCTTCCCCACCAACTGGAGCCCCTTCCAGAACCAGACGTCTACGGACAATACCGCGGTGCTGGACTGGATTTCCACTTCGTTCTATACCTTCGACTACAATGAAGAAGGTGATAGCTACAAGGTCAAGCCCCTGGCTGCCGTAGGCGAGCCCGAGGACGTGACTGCCGACTATGTTGGTGAAGAGTGGAATATTCCCGAATTCGTTGCGGATGCCGATGGCAATCCCACCGAAGAAAAAACAACTGCCCGCGCTTGGAAAATCACCCTGCGTGATGACCTAAAGTGGGAAGATGGAACTCCCATTACCGCTCATGACTATGTCGATTCTTGGCGTTTACTTCTGGACTCCAAGGCCCAGAACCACCGTGCGGATGGCCTGTACACTGGCAACATGGTTGTTACCAACGCCGAATTGTTTGCCAAGCAGGGCACCACTGCCGATACATCTATTCGTAGCTACATGGGCCTTTTAGGTGTTGAGACTGTCGAAGAATTAATCGAACAAATTGGCGAAGAAAAAGGCTATCTTGACTGGAAGTATTCCTTTGGTGATACCTATGATTTTGAAGCCAAGGCCTGGACCGGCGCTGCCGAAGGCGGCGTTGTTGAAACTCCCCTGACCTTTAAAGAGCTGTATGAGTTCTACACCGTAGGCGCAGGCGGCGAATACATCACCTGGGCAGACGAGGCGGGCAAGAAAGAATATGCTCTTGACGAACTGTATGCCAAGTATGAGTATCCCGAAATGGCGCCTGAAAAGCTTGGCGTCAAAGCCCTGAGCGATACCGAACTGATTGTCATCCTTGACAAGCCCCTGTCCGGTTTCTACCTGCTGTACTCCTTCACCTCTGACTACCTTGTCAACAAGGAACTGTACGAGAAGTGCGGTAAGGAAGAGGACGGCGTGTATACCAACTCCTATGGTACCACCCTTGAAACCACTATTTCCTATGGTCCCTACAAGCTGGTTGAATTCCAGGCAGACAAGCAGATTGTTTTGGTAAAGAACGAAAACTGGTTTGGTCATGAAGCCAAAATTTTTGGTGAAAACAGCTACCAGACCACCCGTATGGTCACCCAGTTTGTATCCGAACCCGCTACCCGCCTTGAAATGTTCTTGGCTGGCCAGCTGGATGTCTATGGACTGCAGCGCGACGACATGGTCGAGTACAGTACTTCTGACTTCACCTATTACTCCGAGGGTGACTCCGTCTTTGCGATGGTGTTTAACCCCGATATGGAAGCTTTGAAAGCCAACCAGGAAACTGCTGGTGAAAACAAGAACAAGACCATCCTGACCGTGAAGGAATTCCGCATGGCGATGAGCCTTGGCCTTAACCGCGCTGACTTCTGTGCAGCAACCAGCCCCACCAACCAACCTGCCTTTGCGCTGTATGGTGGCCAAATCGTTGCTGACCCCGAAACTGCTACCTTCTATCGCGACACCGAAGTTGCCAAGCGAACCGTTGTTGACTTCTGGGGCTTGTCCGACGATGTGGGTGAAGGCAAGACCTATCCCACGCTGGATGATGCTATCGACTCTCTGACCGGCTACAACCTTGAAATGGCCAAGCAGTGCTTTGACGCCGCTTATGACATTGCCATTGCTGAAGGTTTGATGGACGAAGACGATGTGGTTGAAATCCTCATCGGTACCCCCAACTTGACCAGCGCTTTCTACAATAATGGCTATGATTTTATCGTGAACAATTACACCGAAGCCGTGAAAGGCACCAAGCTGGAAGGCAAGCTGACCTTTGACCGTGACGGTACCTTGGCCAATGCCTTTGGCACTGCCCTACGTACCAACAAGGTTGATATGCTCTTTGGTGTGGGCTGGACCGGATCTACCTTCGATCCTTATGGCCTGTTCCAGGTATATGTAAGCCCCACCTACCAATATGACAGCTCTTGGGATTCCACGACTGCCATGGTGGATATTGCTGTTGACGGCGTTGTCTATACCGCTTCCGCAAGCGACTGGTGGTACGCGCTCTCCGGTGAGCAGGTGAACTTGGTTAACAAGGAAACCGGCGAAACTATTTCCGCTGCCTATCCGGACAACAAGGAAGATGGCATGGCCGAGCGCCGTATCTCTATCTTGGGTGCGCTTGAAAACGCCGTTCTTCAGAACTATCACTTCATCCCGCTGATGGGCGATGCTTCTGCAGCGCTCAAGGGCATGAAGATTGAGTACTACACTGAAGACCAAATTTTCCCCATGGGCCGCGGTGGTGTCAGATATATGACCTATAATTACACCGACGCCGAGTGGGACGCGTTTGTCAAAGAACATGGCGGCATCCTGAACTACAAGTAATTCATTTTAACTTAACTACAAAGGGAAGGGGCGTAAGCCTCTTCCTTAGCGTTGTGAAAGTGCATTGCCGCCTTTTTTTTCACGAAAGGCGGCATTGTACTCAAAATAAGCATTCTATCAAGCGGTCGTGGTAGTCATTTTTAGTAAGAGCACGACAAGTGCGGGTGGATGTATGATTGCCTTATGAGCGCTGCGAATAATAAGCGCAGCGGTCATAAAGCAAAAATCCAAAGAAAAGGTGGACCCTATGCTAAAATATGTAATCAAACGTATTGGGCTGATGCTGGTGGTGTTTCTCATCATTATTTCGGTTTGCTTTGTTTTGGTTAAGCTGCTTCCCTCAAAACCGGCGGAACAGTTTGGCAAGGACATGGCGCTTATCGAAATGCGAAGAGAGGCGCTTGGTTATAACAAGCCCCTGATTGAACAGTACATCATTTTTGTGCGCCGCTCCCTTATTGGGATGGACTGGGGCGTCAGTGAAATGATGTATGTAGGGCAGGATGTTATGAAAGTCTTCATGGAGAAGATGCCAGCAACCATTCTGGTGAATGTTTACACCATGCTCTTTTCCGTGCCGCTTGGTCTTATTTTCGGTATCTATGCGGCACTTAAAAAGAACACATGGCAAGACCATTTTATATCAACTGCCGTTATGGTTTTTGTGTCGGTGCCAAGCTATGTATACGCTTTCTTAGTGCAGTATTTTTTATGCTTTAAACTACAGTGGTTTCCCTTCCAGATGAGGGCGGGTTATGATTATTTTTCTTGGGAAACCTTTGTATCATTGGTGCCTGCCATCCTTTCTTTGGGCTTTGGTACTGTAGCCGGCTTAACACGGTATACCCGCGCGGAACTGACAGAGGTTTTAACAAGCGAATTCCTCTTGCTCGCTCGTACCAAAGGTTTAACCAAAGCCCAAACCACTGTGCGCCATGCCCTCAGAAACTCAATGGTTCCGATTTTCCCGATGATTTTAAGCCAGTTTATCGGTATTATATCGGGCTCTATGATTATTGAAAACATTTTTGGCATTCCTGGCGTAGGACCGTTATATGTTAGATCTCTGGGCACTACGCCGCCTGACTATAACTTTTTCCTGTTGCTGTCAGCCTTCTATACGCTTATCGGCCTTGGAAGCGGTATCATTATCGACCTGAGTTACGGGTTGATTGATCCGAGAATTAGAATGGGGAGCAAGAAATGATGACGAAAAATGAACGTAATTATCCCAAAATCCCAAAGGGAAAGTTTGCCTTTGTGCCAATGGAGGGACGTCAGCATGATAAAAAGTTTGAAACCAAGCCCATTGGCTATTTTCAGGATGTTTTGATGCGCTTTAGTCGTAACAAAGCCTCTGTTGTAGCGTTTTTTATCATTGTTTTCCTGGCGCTGTATGCTATATTAGTGCCGATGTTTGCTGAAACCAACTACTCCTTGGCACTAACGGATACCATGTACATCAACTATTCCAAATTGCCGCCGAGAAGCAAGGCGATGGGTTGGCTTTTTGGTGATGGAACCAAAAAGGTAACCGTCAACGAAAACGACTACAATATTCTTCGGGCCATCGGAATTGAAACGGGACTAAACCCCATTGTTTCAAGCAGTGAACCTTACCAGGATGCCACCAGCGGCAGGAAGCAAAATAACTACTACGATATTATAACCGATGAATACTACCGTATCGGAATGATGTACCTAACCCTAACACCCGACGAGTATGAGAATATCCAAGCATGGCAGGATGCTAACAACATTCAGGTTATCTATCCAGCCATTACCGATGCCAAACAGTCCGATGCTAATATCTGGTACAAAGCCAACAAAAAGGGCGTGCCCACGTTAACCAAGAGCGGGGACTATCAGCCCATTTACCGTACCACCACGCCGGAAGATACCAGCTACCACAGCTTAAGGATAGCGGCCGATAACGATCCGGAAAAACCGCTTGCTTATGCTCGCATAACGGGCACCAGTCAAGCAAAGGGTTATGTTGTGCGTGTATCTAAGTACAACTATTTCCAGTATCGTTATGGATTTGAACCTTCCTTTGTGATGGGCACCAACTCCAAGGGCCAGGATATTTTTACCCGCTTGGCTTCGGCTGCCCGCTTCTCTTTCATGCTTGCTATATTCGTAAGCTCGCTGAACCTAACAATCGGCACCTTCTACGGCGCCATTGAAGGTTATTATGGCGGCTGGGTAGATATGCTCATGGAGCGTATTGCCGATGTTTTGGGTGGTATTCCTTTCATTGTTGTTACCTCGCTTTTCCAGTTGCATTTAAGCAATAAAGTGGGTGTAGTGCCAAGCTTGTTGTTTGCCTTTGTATTAACTGGCTGGCTTGGTATGGCCTACCGAGTGCGTATGCAATTTTACCGTTTCAAAGGCCAAGAATATGTTTTGGCGGCTCGTACCTTGGGCGCAAGCGACGCGAGGCTCATGTTTAAACACATATTCCCCAACTCTCTTGGAACCATTATTACGGGCTCAATTCTTGTTATTCCCGGTGTTATTTTCTCGGAGTCCAGCTTAACCTATTTGGGTATTGTAAACCTTGAATCATCTACCATGACCAGCGTGGGTACCATGTTGGCCAATGGTCGTGACCAACTGTCGACCAATCCTTATATTATCCTATTCCCGTCATTGTTCATTTCTTTACTCCAGATATCTTTTAACCTATTTGGTAACGGACTACGGGATGCTTTTAATCCGCAACTGAGGGGGGCAGAATAATGGAGAAGAAACTTCAGGTACGCAACCTGCGCATTTCCTTCCGTACGGTGTCAGGTAAGTTGCAGGCAGTACGAGACATCAGCTTTGATTTACACAAAGGCGAAACGCTGGCCATTGTCGGTGAATCAGGTTCGGGTAAGTCAGTTACCTCAAAGGCGATATTGGGTATTTCCGCTGGCAACGCCATTATAGAGGGTGGAGAAATTCTCTATGATGGACAAGATCTTTTAAAGATTACTGAAGACGATTTCTATCGCCTGCGTGGCGATAAGATCGCCATGATTTTCCAAGACCCGCTATCCAGCTTAAACCCTATCATGAGGGTAGGAAAGCAGCTGACTGAGGCCATGATTTTAAAAGGTAAAGCCCGTCAGCGTTCCAGCAAAAAAGAATATGAAAGTAAGATGGCGCTTTTGGAAAAAGCAATGGTAGAAAGTGTACCCGCTGAAGCTGAGTTGGCAAAGAAAGCCTGTGAAAATTTTGGTAAATTAACCAAGGAATTCATCGCTCTTGAACAGCCTTTCTTTAATAGCCGTGACAGAGCCATTGAAGCCCAAGAACACCTACGTTACGGTCTGTTTCTGCTCGAAAAAAACGCCTTTGACCATCCACAAGAGCGTTTAAAAAGTATGGCCAAAACCATTCAAGACAGCTTCAATCCTTATGTGTTAACCGATGAAAAGGCTCTATCAATAGCGGCCGGGTTGCCTAAGCACAAAAAAAACACGATTGAGCGGTTAAAACTTGACTATAGTTATCTGTACGAAGCCATTAACCAAGCCCTTGAAAAAGAAGAGCCTGACTTTTTAGCTATTGCCTACCAGAAGGCCAAAGGCGAAACAGCAGAAGACACTAAAGCAGCCCATCAAAGGTATAGGCAGGAGTTTGAAAGAGATTTTCAAAAGGAATTCCTTGATCGCGTTGAAAAAGCCCTTGAATATAATGATGCCGAGTATGATAGGCGTTCACAAGCAGCCATTGAATCAATTGAAGAAGCAAGACGGCAACTTGAAAATAGCAGTGTAGAAGAGTTTGAAAGCAAAGTGGCTCCGCTGTGCAGCGTGATAGATAGCACTATTGATTCTCTGGCTATCGTGAAAGACAGTGCTTGCAGTACCTTCTCCGGTTCCATGCGCCACTTCATTGAACAACTGCATGACGGCAAAAAGAACAATGCTTCCCGACAAAGGAAATATGATGCGCAACTAAGGAAACTTGAAAGGCGCCGCCAAAAGGGTAAGCCTATTACCTATACGCCCGTTGCGCCGACGATTGTGGATTTTGACTTGTTAAAAGGAAACATAATGTTGTTGATGCAACGGCTCAAAGAAAATTACAACGATAAGCTAACCAAATCCAAGCAGGAGTCAAAGCGCGAGAAAGCTGAAGCGTTGGTTAATTATCTGCAAGAAAATGCAGCCGCTATGGTTTATGAGGTCACGCCTGCAAGCGCCAAGATCAAAGCCATAAAATTGCTTGAAGAGGTGGGCATTCCCGAGCCGCACAAGCGTTATAACCAGTATCCCTTCGAGTTTTCAGGCGGTATGCGACAGCGTATTGTTATTGCTATTGCTTTGGCAGCCAACCCCGATATCCTTATTTGTGATGAACCTACCACGGCGCTTGACGTGACTATTCAGGCACAGATTCTGGAGTTGATTAATAGGTTGAAAAAAGAGCGCGAACTATCCATCATCTTTATTACGCATGATCTTGGCGTGGTTGCTAACATGGCTGACCGTATTGCTGTTATGTATGCCGGCAAGATTGTCGAGTACGGTACGGCGGAGGAGGTTTTCTACGAGCCTGCGCATCCCTATACCTGGGCGTTGCTTAGCTCCATGCCTGACCTTGAAACCAAGGACGAATTGGAAGCTATTCCCGGTACTCCGCCCAACATGATCTATCCTCCCAAGGGTGACGCCTTTGCCGATCGTAACCGCTATGCCATGGAGATCGACTTTGAGCAGCATCCGCCTCGTTTTGACATCACGCCCACTCACTGGGCTGCGACATGGTTGTTGCATCCCGATGCGCCTAAGGTAGAACGGCCTGCTGTTATTACCGAAAGGGTGCGCAAAATGAAGGAAAGATTGGAGGCCGTACAGGATGAGTGACATGAAATTAAACCGCCAACAAGAGCCGCTTCTTAGCGTACGCAACCTTTGCCAGTACTTTGGTACGACCAAGGCTGTAGATGATGTTTCCTTTGACGTTATGCAAGGCGAGGTCTTTGGCTTGGTTGGTGAGTCGGGTTGCGGCAAGACAACCACGGGACGCTCTATCATTAAGTTATACAACATTACCTCTGGCGATATCTATTACAAGGGCGCTCGTATTGCTTTTGGTTCCATGGCGAGAAAAAAAGAGATTTCCTCATTGAGAAAGCGGTTTTTCGGGGCGGATGCCGATGAAAAAGTAAGAATTAAGAAAAGAATTGCTCAGCTTAAAAGGGAAATACGACAAGGTAAGCATGACCACGAAAACTGCGATAAATTATTTGCGGAAAGAAAACTTGCCGAAGTAGAGGAAAAGTACCAGCCCTTGCTTGAAAGTGCTTATGGGGCGGAGCTTGAAAAAATCAAGCGTGACTATCAGCACGACAAAGATCTTGCTAAGAAAACCCGTTTGACCACGCAAATTCAAATGATTTTCCAAGACCCGATTGCCTCTCTTGACCCTCGTATGACGGTATATGAAATTATTTCCGAGGGATTGGTGATTGCTGGAGAAAAAAACAAGGCTATTATCGATGAAAAGGTATATAAGATCCTTGAAACTGTTGGCCTAGTGCGTGAACACGCCAGCCGTTATCCGCATGAATTCTCCGGTGGCCAGCGTCAGCGTATCGGTGTTGCTCGGGCGGTCATTATGGAACCGGAACTTATCATTGCAGATGAACCGGTTTCCGCTTTGGATGTTTCTATTCAGGCACAGGTTATCAACCTGTTAAACCGTTTGCGCAAGCAGCTTGGCTTAACAGTTTTGTTTATTGCTCATGACTTATCGGTTGTCAAGTACTTTTCCGACCGAATCGGTGTCATGTACTATGGCCACTTGGTAGAACTTGCAACATCGGACGAGCTGTTCCGTCATCCCCTGCATCCCTATACGCAGTCCTTGCTATCTGCCATCCCGTTTCCTGACCCCTTATATGAACGTCAGCGCAAGCGTATCAAGTATGACCCGCTTGAAAAGCACGACTATTCGGTAGATAAGCCCAGACTGCGGGAGGTGTTACCCGGGCACTTTGTTCGTTGCAACCAGCAGGAGTTTGAGTGCTACCAGAAGGAACTAAATGCAAAATAAGGCTAAAATCGGAAAATTGATTACGGCGGTGGTAACCGCCGTTTTCGTGTACCTGATAAGTCGGACTAGGGGGTTTGATTTTTCTTTTCCTTTAAAGGCGAATTTGCGTGCTTTAAGCGATGGCGCCTTCGTGATTGGCCTCCTATTGACGGGGTTTGGAATACTTACGGTTATTTCACGAACGGGTTTTTTTGATATTTTTAATTATGCTTTTTATAGTTTAATTACCTTATTTACCGCTTTACGAAAGCCTGAGGATACTGTACGTTACTATGACTACAAGCAAAAGAAAGCTGAAAGACGCAAATCGCCTGCTTTCTTTATCTTATATTGTGGCATTGCGTGCATTGCTATTTCTGGACTTTCGTTGTGGGGATATTATTCGCTTTAAATTGAAGTTAAAAACAACCGCTCCGTTAAAAAGGCGCGGTTGTTCAGACTGTAGACAAAGTCCCAACCATTCGCGTTGGGACTTTGTTCAATGAAACCTGCAAAATCTCTTAAAAGTCAACATCAAATCGAGGTTATATGGTATAATATAGATACAAAAACTCGAGGTATTTTAACGATGATGACAAAAAACGCGAATGATAATCGAAGTCAAATNCT
>JGI24712J26585_10000213_pt1 | contig 49150 bp, 40 predicted proteins | sample BioPla3DNA2_FD_26585 | JGI IMG/M metagenome (IMG submission 26585) | reverse complement strand
CTGTGCGGCAGGAGCCGCAAAAGCAGCCGCCGAGCTGCTGCTGACTGGCGAAGCTCCGGTTTCGGTTAAGCTCATGACCCCAAAAGGCATCCCGCTTACCTTGGACATAGCCGATTGGGCGCTTAAAGAAAAAAGCGCCGTTTGCGCAATCAAAAAAGACAGCGGAGACGATCCTGACATAACCAATGGCGTTTTGGTATACGCTGACGTTTCAAAAAGAGGCAGCGGCATCATCATTGATGGCGGCAAAGGCATTGGTCGGGTAACCAAACCGGGCCTTAATCAGCCGGTGGGAAACGCAGCGATCAACACTGTTCCTCGTCAAATGATCAGAGATGTTTGCCAAGAAATCGCAAATAAATATGGATATTCGGGCGGCTTTCGTGTAATTATTTCCATTCCCGGCGGCGAAAGTTTAGCGAAAAAAACCTTTAACCCACGCTTAGGCATCGAGGGCGGACTTTCCATTATCGGTACCACCGGCATTGTAGAACCCATGAGCAATGCCGCTCTGATTGATACGATACGGCTTGAACTTAACGTGCTGGCAGCTTCCGGAGTAAAGGAAGTGTTACTGTCCCCCGGCAACTATGGAGAAACTTTTTGCCAAAATGCCTTGGGATTGAACATTCAACATTTAGTGATGTGCAGTAATTTTATCGGCATAGCAATCGAAGCGGCCATTGAAAAAAGGTTTCAAAAGATTTTACTGGTTGGACACATTGGCAAGTTGGTCAAATTAGGCATCGGAATGCTCAACACCCATTCAAGCTTTGGCGATGGTCGTATGGAAACCCTTGCTGCCTGCGCTATTGAGGCCGGAGCCGGATTGCCCGTCTTGCAAGCTCTGCTCGAATGCGCAACAACCGACGCTGCCCTTCATGTATTGACGAAAGCAAAGATTTTGGATAAAACTATGAATGTACTGAAACTCCGCATCCAAAGCGCCTTGAACAGATTAGCGCCTGACGAGGTGGAGCTTGGATTTATTTGTTTCACTTCCGATGAGCAGCTCAGTGGGGTGCTCATGCAAAGCGATAACGCACAAGCTTTGATGGCACATTGGAAAATGGAGAAAGAGATAAAACATGGCTAAATTTGTATTCTTCTCCACCCTCGCTTTGGCAATAGGCGTGGCGCTTGATGCCCTCTTGGGCGACCCAAAAGATTGGCCCCATCTTATTCGATTGTTTGGCAAAGTCATTAACGGCCTTGAAAAAAAACTGTACCCTATGACCAACAAACGATTGGCCGGCTGTCTATTGGTGGCGTTTACATTACTCACATGTGGGGGCATTCCTACCTTATTGACGCTGCTGTTCTGGAATATATCCCCTTGGCTTTTTCTTGTATCTGAAAGCCTGCTGTGTTGGCAATTACTTGCCGCTAAAAGCCTAAGGGATGAAAGCCTGCCGGTATACGATGCCCTCAAAGAAAAAAACTTGCCAAAAGCGAGAAAGGCCTTGTCATTCATTGTGGGAAGGGATACGGCCGCCTTGGATGAAGCGGGCATTATACGGGCAACAGTAGAAACCGTGGCAGAAAACTTGGCAGATGGTGTGGCTGCCCCGCTATTATATATCACCTTGGGCGGCGCTGCTTTTGGCTGCGTGTACAAAGTAATCAACACCATGGACTCCATAGTGGGGTATCGCAACGAGCGTTACAAACAGTTTGGCTGCTGTGCCGCTAAGTTAGATGATATAGTCAACTATTTACCCGCCCGTATTTGCGCCCTTATCATGATCCTTGCAAGTGCGTTTTGTGGATTTTCTTTTCAAAACGCATGGCGCATCTGGCGCAGGGATAGGCGCAATCATTTAAGCCCCAATTCTGCCCAAACGGAGGCAGCTATGGCAGGTGCGCTTGGTATTCAGCTGGCCGGCGATGCTTGGTATTTTGGTAAATTGCACTCCAAGCCTACCATTGGTGACCCTTTAAGGGACATTGAGGCGGAAGATATTAAACAGGCACACCAAATGCTACTGGTGACCAGTTTATTGTTGTTCGTTTTGTCGATTTTTTTAAGAGGTATGTTGTATGGAACGCTATAAACACGGCGGAGATATTTATGCCCATCGCCATCCCGTTTTGGATTTTTCCGCCAATGTCAATCCTTTGGGCTACCCGCCCGGCCTAAAAGAAACCTTGATTGAAAATCTGGACAGTTTTCAACGCTACCCTGATGCCCATTGTCGTGGGCTTAGAAAAGCTATTGCTGATCATCACAACATCACTTCAGATCAGGTACTGTGCGGCAACGGAGCTGCTGACTTAATCTATCGTATCTGCGCCTATTTCAGGTCAAGAAAGGCTTTAATTACTGCTCCTACTTTTTCTGAATATGAGCGTGCAGTGTATGTTTATGGCGGCCAAGTGTCGGAATATCTGCTTAAAGAAGAAAACCATTTCGATGTGGATGAAAGCATCGTAGATACTATTACCGATGACATCCGCTTAGTTTTTCTTTGTACTCCGAATAATCCTACAGGACGAATTATTCCCCTCCCCCTGCTTGAGGATATCGCAAAGCGCTGCCAGCAGGTTAGAGCTTTTTTGGTACTTGACGAATGTTTTATAGATTTTACCTCCTTTGAATCTATGATTTCTTTGATGAATAGATACCCGAATTTGCTTATCCTGCGAGCTTTTACCAAAATGTATGCCATGGCCGGTCTGCGCTTAGGTTATATGCTGTCTGCAAACAAAGAGCTGTTGGACGCCATCGCTACATTTGGCGCCACATGGAGCGTGTCTGGTCCCGCTCAGGCAGCAGGTTTGGTTGCGTTGAAAGCAAAAGACTGGACAAATAAAACACGCATTTACATTCAAAAAGAGCGCTCATTCATGGCTGAAAAGTTGCAAGCTTTAGGGCCGAAAGTTTTTCCCGGAGAAGCAAATTACTTATTGCTCAAATACAACCGCCCCTTATACCAGCCCTTGCTTGAAAAAGGCATATTGGTTCGGGACTGCGGAAACTATACCGGTCTTTCAAGCCTTTTTGTTCGCATCGGCATTCAAACACGGGAAAAGAACCTCAAACTTCTTGCCGCTTTCAAGGAGGCGCTATATGGCTAAAACAATCATGATTCAGGGCACCATGTCTTCTGCCGGAAAAAGCCTGCTGTGTGCGGGGCTATGCAGGGTATTTCATCAAGAGGGTTATCAAGTAGCGCCTTTTAAAAGCCAAAACATGTCCTCCCTTTGTCATGTGACTCCCGAAGGGCTGCTGATGAGCAGAGCTCAAGTGGTGCAGGCAGAAGCCGCAGGTATTACGCCCGACGTGCGCATGAACCCCATTTTGCTAAGGCCTCAAAGCGATATGGGTTCCGAAGTGATTGTGAACGGCGTATCCCGAGGGCTCATGAAGGCGGCCGATTATTTCAAATATAAAGCCAGCCTCATTCCTGATATTTTACAAGCTTTTCATTCCTTGTCTGTAGAAAACGATGTCATTGTCATTGAGGGGGCCGGCAGTCCGGCTGAAATTAACTTAAAAAATAATGACATTGTCAACATGGGTTTAGCCAAGCTATGTAAGGCGCCGGTATTATTAGTAGGAGATATTGACCGAGGCGGTGTTTTTGCCCAGCTATACGGCACCATCGCCTTACTTGATAATGATGAACAAGCCATGATAAAAGGCATGGTGATTAACAAATTCCGTGGAGACGTAAACTTACTCAAACCCGGCCTTTGTATGATAGAGGAACTCACCCATAAACCTGTCCTTGGCGTGCTGCCCATGCTGGAGATTCAACTGCCGGAGGAAGATAGCCAATCCACGAGCATGCGACAGTCAGCGCAGGGTACTCAAAAATCAGTAGATATTCAAGATTATAGAGAGGAACAGTATAATTTCCTTGCGCAAGCAATGAGGGAAAATATGAATATGCAAGCAATTTACGCCATCCTTGATGCAGGTTTAAATCAATGAGCGAAATTCTCTGCATTATCGACGGTATGACGGATAAAGGTTTTCGGATAGACGATTATCCAAACCTGCGTTCACTTCCTGTCAGAAAAACCATACAAACAGTACCGGAAAACAGCCAACCGGAAAGCTTGATCTGCATCTTAACTTTGCTTGGTTATCAAAACATTCCCAAGCATCTGCGTGGCTATGCAGACGCATTAGGCGCAGACATACCTATACAAAAGGAAGACCTTGTTTTGCGTGCAAGCTGGGTGACACTTAGCGCTGACGGGCGCATTCTTGGCTACACGCAGGCTCCGCTCAACTACGCACCGGGGGAAGGCTTCAAATATCATTCTTTAGGCACATATAAGGGACTCTTGATACTGCCAAACATGGCGGACTGCCTTGAAAACCTAAGCACCTATCCCCCGCATAAATACTTGGGTGCACCCATAGATACAGTTTTACCAGCAGGCCTTGAAGCGCTGCGCCGTGTTGTGCTTAGCTCCTACCAACAAGGCCGCTGTTTAATCCCTTGGGGGCAGGCTCGCTCTGCCAATTTGTCTCCTTTCCCCCTGCGTGCCGCAGTGATTACCGGCACCAACGTAGTCAGAGGCATTGCTCGCATGACCGGTATGGACATTATTCAAGTTCCCGGCGCTACCGGAGACACAGACACCAACCTTGCCGCCAAAGCGGAAGCGGCAATAATCGCTGCCCAAGACTATCCCTTTGTGCTGCTTCATGTCAATGGCGCTGATGAGGCTGCCCATCGCCTAAATCCGGCAGAGAAACGAACCTTTATCAAACAGGTTGATCGTATTCTTGTACCTGCTCTCTTAGAAAGCCCGCACAAACTCATTTTCGTTTCCGACCATGCGACAGACCCTGATACCGGTCTACATGAGGGTGGCGCTCAAGAAGCATATATTAGAAATGCTCTTTAAATGTACGTTTAATTCCGTTCATTCATTTATATGATGGAGCATACTAATGTCCGCAATTTTTGTGTACTCTATATTAGAAAAATGGAGTACAAAGTTGCGTACATCGCTTGACAGTACCCATTTTTCAGCGACCGCCGAATTAAAGAGATATGATATATAATACTATACGTAATAACTACATTTTTATTCCTGTGATATAATTTAAAAAAAGACTTGACCTTAAAGTAAACTATAATGCTATGGTTCAAATAAGGAGGTAGGTATGATAAAAATCAAAGAGTTTGCCAATCTATGTCAATGTTCAACTCAAACGCTAAGATACTACGATCAGATAGAGTTGCTATCCCCCGCGCATGTAGATAGTGAGAACGCTTATAGGTACTACGAAAAAAATCAACTGTTTGATTACATCAAAATTAAAAATCTCCAGTTGGCCGATTTCAGTATTGCCGAGATTAAAGACCTATTAAAATCAACTGACGAAGATATCAATTCAGCTTTTGAAAAGAAAATTACCAGTTTAAAAGATAGATTGAAAAAAACTCTAAAAATCAAAAAAACATATCATATCGAAAGTAAAATGACAGAGAAGATACTTGGTCTAATCAAAGAAAATTTCAAAAAAGCATTCCAACCCGACTTAGTCAAGCAAGAATTTAATCTCAGCGAAGCGGAACTAAACGCTTATGTTGAGGAATGGGACGAACTGTTTGCAAAAGCGCTCTTGGAGGATGAGAATTTCATGAGCTTCGCCAACAGCGGCCTAATGGAAGAACAAATCACGCAAGCCATGAACAAACTTGAAACATTACATAATCAATCGGAAAATAAATTGAACCTCTCCGACCATACTGTTTTTCAAGAGTTCCACGCTTGAGACTATCTGCATGAAATAATGGACGATTTATGCAAAGTTAAAGATGGAGATCATATTATCTACTATCTTGAAGTCATTCCGGATAAATTGAATCTGTCCTTTACCTTGCCAACCGTACTCCTGCAAACTGTATTAAAACGAAATCCCCAAAAATCTTTACAACTGAAGTGCGAAATTCAACCCAGCCCGGACAAATCAAACCATATATATATCTTGGACAATGGCACCCCCGCTGCTGTTTAAGTACATTTCGCCAATACTCTAATGCTATTGGAAAACTTCCCTATAGTTTGCCTCTTTATTTAGGTAACCTCTAAAAACTCAAGCAATCCAAAGGGAGATTGAAGGATGTCCCTTACCTTATTTGCGCTTATTCATCGTCTAAGAAAAGAACAATCAGCTCTCCCCTTGAGGCGACACCCGCCTTGCGGTAGACATTCAGGGTATGGAACTTTACTGTATTCTGGGAGATATGCAACTCCGCCGCACACTGTTTATAGGTCAAACCCTTAAGTAGACACTCCGTCACTTCTTCCTCTCGCGTGGTTAGCCCGTAGGCCAAAACAAGCCGCCGAAATTTTTCTTGTGGGGTTTCCTGAACAGGCGTCATAACAAACAGTTGCCGAGATAGCAGGGGTGTCAGCAACATAAACAGTACGAACAGACCGGTCGTCAACAAGGTGCCTACAAGTGACATGGCTTGGGGCGCTATACGGGCTACCATGCCGGGAATAGTATGTAGCAATAACGAAAAATTGAACACAACAGCCAGCACCCACTTGAACAGCCGTAAATTAGTAAATCTACCCAATGCATGCCCAAGAAGGTAATATGAGGCAATGAAACCCATGTACGAAAAACCCTGTGTTACGCTGGCGATCAGACCGCCGAAACCATCCGATAAAAGGTGGCGGAAGATAAAGGCAACTGTCATTCCGGCAAAAAACATGTTGCACATGTGCCAAATATTGAACTTTGCCGCTAAATAGATGGTAAGACCCAATACAAGCACCATCAAACCGAAAAAGCCTATAATCAGTTGGGAATGGGTAGCAGGCAGATGACTGTAAAAAAACACAACTGCTCGATGAACAAAAAAGAAAAACAAAGTGGGCGCAAGCAGTTTGCCATGATTCCGGATAGATTTCTTTTCCAGACAGGTAAAATCCTCATTTTGATACAGCATCAAGCATCGGGCGCTCACTATCACCTGCAAAGCAACAAAAACCAAACCGCTTTTTTTCCCTAGGGAAACAATGCCAATAAACACTTGGAACAAGAGGGTAAATACCGAGGTGATAACAGCGCCTGCCAGGCGTTCGGTATCCCGCAGCGCCCATGAAAAGCCAAAAATCTGGAAACCGGAACAGCCTCCCAGCAAGAGAGAAAAAATTATCCCTATCCAAGTAGCCAAGGGACTTATAGGCAAAATCATCCACAGCGCAAAGACTCCCGCCATCAACATCGCCACCCATCGTACATACCGCGCAAGAGATTTAAGGCTGGCAAATGCAAACAACAAGCCAATGCCTAAAGAGTAGCCAATGCCCATCAAAAAAATACTGTCCACTCCAAAAAGTGGACAGGCATCCGCAATTAGGCTATTTTTCATACCAGGAAAAATGGGCGCAAGAGAAAAAATGAGCATATATTTCATCCTCTCCGGCCGAAGCTCCTGCTTGAGAGTGCGAAAACTCTGCAACAATGCGTCTTTTTGTTTACAAGGCTCTTGAAAAAAACGAGTAAGCCGACTGGGCATGTACATCTCCTTTCAGAATCCATTCAAAACTGTGTATTTAGAAAATTTCATATCAACAGTATACAATATGATTTCATTTTTAGCAATGTTCACTTTGTTTGAGTTTCCGTATCCTTACAGCTATAATCAGCTAATAATAGCAATTTGGAATACATTTTCAATACTCTATAAAAAATCACACTGATTTCATTCAAATCCGACCATATTTGTATTAAAAACGAGGAATCAACCGTCTTTTTGTAGTATGATGCTGCTGACTAACCGCCCTGTAAAAAGCAAAGACGACGCGCGCTGAGTTATCCGGATGTATTTTACACGCTGGCGAATAAAGGAATACTTTCGTTTTAAGAAGCAACACTTAGGGTTTGAAAATTTAAATGTACGCAAGCTAAAAGCTATGAACAACTTGAATCAGTATTTAAGCATGGCCATCGTTTTTTTGTGCGCGCAGGGAGAAAAAAACAGTCCTCCAAGCTCGGAATAGCACTAATGTGTAACGCTAACGGTCAAAAGCCGGAGAAGAATATTTCTTTCATGCTATATAGAATAGGTCCTGGCGTTGCCCGTATTTTAAGAAGAGCCAAAGCTGGAATACGAGCTTGGTTCCATCAGTTGTCATTTCCACTGCTGTGTTGAACTTTAAAAACCGAATACATGAAAGGGCTTATTTGTTGACTCCCAATTAATAGAAATGTAAGAGTTTAGGGACAAGAAGACAGTTATTCGGTTGCTAAACTCATCTTTGCTTTATACCTTTTTACAATTAAGCGTAATATATGGAAACTCAAGATATTTCCAAGACAGCTCCTTACATTCAACCGCACAACAAAAGGACTTCGTGGTACCGAAAAATTATGAAGCTGATTAATGATTCCGTATCGTCGTTATCGTACAAGTTTGAAGATGTTTTGTAAAGGTTCAATAATTATTTCCGTCTAGATTGTCCCAAGTATGCATCTCTAATCTGGGGATTATGAAGAAGCTCAATGCCAGGCCCCTCCATGATAATGCGGCCAGTTTCAAGCACATAAGCATACTGTGACGTACGAAGAGCTGTATTAGCATTTTGCTCAATCAGTAAAATAGTAATTCCTTCCTGTTGCAAACGGCGGATAATATCAAAAATTTCTCTTACCACCAAGGGAGCTAAGCCCAGAGAGGGTTCATCCATCATCAACAATTTGGGACGTGCCATTAAGGCTCTACCAACGGCTAGCATTTGTTGTTCTCCCCCTGACAGGGTACCTGCAAGCTGCCAGTGACGTTCCTTAAGCTTGGGAAAACGCTGATAGACATATTCAATACTGTCTTCCACTTCCTTTTGGTTAGTGCGTAAATAGGCTCCGATTTTAAGGTTTTCAAAAACGGTCAGGTTGGGAAAGACTCTTCGACCCTCGGGTACCAAAACAACGCCCTGACCAACTATACTGGCAGTGTCTAAGCTGGTAATATCACGTCCGTCAAAATTAATAGCGCCGCTTTTGATAGAAACCAAACGACTAATCGCTCGAAGAATAGTGGATTTTCCGGCGCCGTTTGCGCCAATCAGCGTTACAATTTGCCCTTTCTTAACCTGAAAGCTGACGCCTTTCAGAGCTTCAATGCCGCCATAAGATACTTTTAAGTCGGTAACATTCAGCAAACTCATTCTTCATCCTCCCCCAAATATGCGGCAATTACCTTTGGATCGTCCTGTACTTGCTCCGGTGTGCCATGGGCAATTAGTCGTCCGAAATCAAGCACATAAATGCGGTCGGATATGCTCATCACCAAATCCATGTGATGCTCAATCAAAAGCACGGTAAGCCTGAAACGTTCTTTTATTTGACGTATAAACTGTGCCAATTCTGCTGTTTCCTGTGGATTCATCCCCGCAGCAGGTTCGTCTAACAGCAACATTTTAGGTTTAGTGGCTAATGCTCGGGCAATCTCCAGCCTTCTTTGTTGGCCATAAGGAAGAGAAGTGGCCAGCTCATCTTTTACTTCTAACAAACCAACAACTTCTAACATGTCCATAGCATGTTTTCGTGCTGCTTGTTCCTGCTGGTGGTTCAACCTAAATACAGCGGAAAAGAGATTGCATTTTTGATGTAAGTGGGTTGCAATCAAAACATTTTCAAACACGGTTTGAGATTTAAACAAGCGAATATTTTGAAAAGTTCTGGCCATTCCAAGTCTTGTTATTTTGTCCGGTGTTAAACAGACTTTTTCCTTGGGAAAGTTTTTGTTGCCACCGGCATACAAAGCTTTCATTTTTTTATTTGGATAGTTGGAAACAATTAATCGGTTTTCAAAAAACACCTGCCCACTGGTGGGTGGGTAAATGCCGGTCACACAGTTAAATGCAGTTGTTTTACCTGCGCCGTTCGGACCGATGATGGCGACAATTTCATTTTGTTTCACCACGATAGAAAAATCATCCACGGCTATTACACCACCAAATTGCATGGTGATATTATTCAACTTCAACATGCTGTCAGCCACGACGCTTACCTCCTTTGCGGGGTTCCATCAGGCTTTTAAGGCTAAATTCTTTGTCACCCATGATGCCCTTTCTGTAAAACAGCACCACCACCATGATAATCACCGAAAAGACAACCATCCTAAAACCAGAGCGGAAAAACGGTACCTTGAACGTACCAATGTAGGTGACATTATCTAAGAACCTTAGCCACCATTCGCTGGAAGCTATAAACAGAAAACTCGCCAATATTGAACCGGATATGGAACCCATACCGCCAATGACCACGATCAACAAAATTTCATAGGTCATAGCACTGGTAAAGGCTGCCGCTTGCACGGTTGTTTGATACATGGCAAGCAAAGCACCACCAATACCGGCAAAAAAACTGCTAATGACAAAGGCCAGCTGCTTATAAACAAACAAGTTTATGCCCATTGCTTCAGCCGCCACTTCATCATCCCGTATAGCTTTAAAAGATCTACCATAGGTGGAATGAATGAGCAGTGCAATCAAAGCGATACATATCCCGGACACTGCAAAAGGAAAAAGTGCGGTATTAAAAGTGGTGAATTTTCGTAGTAGGTTACTGCCATTGGTAATGCGGCCTAAACCATCATACTGGAGTACAGCACGTATAATTTCCGCAAAGCCCAAAGTAGCGATGGCCAGATAATCGCTTTTTAACCTGAGTACAGGCAAGCCTATAAGGAAAGCAAAAAAAGCTGCTGCCAAGCCCGCCAAAAGGATAGCAACCAAGGTTGGCAATGTAAACTGAACGAGACCACCTTGGTAATACTGATATACCTGTGCCCTGCTGGTATTTTCAATGGTAAAAATCGCATAAGTATACGCACCAACCAACATGAAACCGGCCTGTCCCAAAGAAAACAGTCCGGTAAAACCATTTAGTAAGTTCATGGAAACAGCAAGCAAGGCATAGATAGCGCCTTTTTTAAGCACTGTCATCAGCATTGAATTGACACCCACTAAGTCTTCCACAATATAAATTCCTGCATACAGCGAAGCAACCAATATGGCCACTAAAACGGCTGTTTGGTGTTTCTGTTGCTTCAAGAACGCACTAACTGCCAAAGCCGCAGAGAAAAACAACACATATACGCCCAAGGTCAGCATCACTTTGTTATTGCGATAAAAAAACAAATCCAGTTTTGTTTGTACGTCCAAGTGCACTTTGTCAGGATAATCGTCTAGAAGACGATTTAGGCTGCGCAAAGCTCTATTCTGGTTACCATCTGCAAGGCAGTCGTTAATACGTTTTACTGCCTTCTCTAGTCCTGCATCCTGCTGCATCGTTTCTAAAGGTACTATTTCCTTTAAAAGGGCTGACAAGTCTAAAGCGTTGATAGAAAAGAAAATCAACAAGCATGCTATAATGGCGAGCAGGAGGGAGAGAATGATTTTGAATACCTTCATCTGTGTTTCCCTACACTTTCTCGTGGATCACTTCACCAAATAGGCCGGTGGGTTTAAAAATAAGGATGAAAATCAACAAAGCAAAAGTGAAGGCGTCGGAGAAGGTAGTGAGCCCCACCGCCTTGATAATATTTTCTACAATGCCAATGATAAAAGCGCCAATAACCGCACCAGGGATGGAGCCGATGCCGCCAAACACTGCGGCAACAAAAGCCTTAAGACCGGGCATGGCGCCAGCAGTTGGAACAACAGCGGTATAATTGGTAAAATACAACATGCTGCCAATAGCCGCAAGAAAAGAGCCAATCATAAATGTAACCGAAATAACTTTGTTAATCTTGATTCCCATCAGCCGTGAAGTTTCAAAGTCCTTACTCACTGCACGCATAGCCATACCTATCTTCGTATGGTTAATGAGCTGCACTAAAAGCAGCACTAAAACCAAAGTCAACACAGGCGTTACCAAGGTGACCATTTTGGTGGTTGCGGTAAAAATAGTAACAGTTTTTGAAATCCAGGGAATGGTTGGATATTGCCGGGCAAGACCACTAGTAATATACCACATTAAATTTTGAAGCAAGTAACTAGCCCCGATGGAAGAAATCATGATGGACATTCTGGGCGCAGAGCGCAACGGCTTGTAAGCTATTCGCTCAACAGAATAGCCCAGAATAACAGTAAATAAAATAGTTAAAGGCAGGGACAAATAAAGCGGCATGGTGGCGTTCATATACACCATTGCGTAAGCAGCTGCCGTAAAAACATCTCCATGGGCAAAGTTGATCAACCGCAAAATGCCATATACCATGGTGTAGCCGATGGCTATCATAGCATACTGGCCGCCTACAGAAATCCCCGCCAACAGGTAAGGCAAGTTAGCGCTGATAAAATCATACATAGCAATTCCCCTCTAAAACCCGAGGGCGAGAACTGCAACTCGCCCCCGGATGTCGGAATAGATGTGACGGCAATTTATTTGGCAATATCGCTTACGTTTTGTACCTTAACAAACTGCCAAGTGCCTGTTTCATTGTCGGTTTTAATGATAAAGGCTTGATCACGTATGGCATCCCCGTTTTCATCAAAGGCGATAAAACCGGTGACGCCTTCATAGGTAACTTCTGCGACAACGTCTGCGATGTCGTCCCTGTCGCCGGAATCAGCACGTTTTAACGCTTCCAAAGCAACCATGTATCCGTCATATCCTAAAGCAGACACCGCAGCGACAATGTCGCTGCCACCATTGTTGGCCAGCTTTTCCGGGTTTTCATTTAACCAAGCTTTAAAGCCCGTTACAAACTCTGCAGCTAAAGCGCCGGTGTCCCCTTCATCAAAAAAGGTAGATACGCTTATGGACAGGTCGGTTCCTTCCGCTGCTTCAAGGATACGGACATTATCCCAAGTATCTCCAGCCATGATGGGAATAGTAATACCATTGGCAGCAGCTTGGGTAATAATTTGAGTCGCATACTCCACAGAAGTAGGAGCAAAAATAATCTCTGCCCCACTGTTAACAGCACTGGTAAGGTAGGCGGTAAAGTCGCTATTTCCTTTAGGAAATTCTTCACCTTTCACTTCGCCGCCCAAGCCCTTGAAGGCTTCAGCAAAATAGTAAGCTAAGCCCACATCGTAGTCATTTCCCAACTCCGCTAAGGTATACGCCTTGGTTGCATTAAACTCATCCTTGGCATAATTTGCCAGCACCGTACCCTGGAAGGGGTCCAGATAACAAATGCGGTAGTACAGCGGGTTACCAAGGGTAACCTGAGGGTTGGTGCAAGAAATACCGATTGCTACAAGGCCTGCAGCATCAAAAATATCCGCCGCAGCAATACAAACGCCGGAACCATAGGAACCCAGTACGATGCTGACCCCTTCACTTACCAGTTGTTGCGCTGCGGAAGGTGCCTTATCGGGAGAAGATTGGTTATCTACCTCTACCAGTTTAACCTTATAGACACCATCAGACAACTCCACCGTAGGCGCAAGATAATTCGCATAGTATATGCCCAGGGCTTCCTGCTTACCACCCGCACCGCTTGTGCCGGATGCAGGCTCGTAGATGCCAATGACGATTTCGCCGGCATAGTTCTCTGCTAATGCCATTACTGGCAAGAGCATCACTACAGTGAGAATCAGTGCTAAACATTTCTTCATAAATCTTTTCCTCCTTTTTGGATGATTTTATTAATGTATTAATATACTACACTTGAATTAAAAATTCAAGTGTAATATTACGCTCCCACAGCCTCCAGGATCTTCGGCAAAAAATAGGCTAATTGCTTGCGCCACCAAGGCCAGTCATGGTTCACGTCGTATCCCCAGAGATCTATCCAAGCATTGATGCCCTTTTCATTAAAGGTTTTTTGCAGTATAGCAAGGGTACGGAGCATTTCATCCTCCCAGGCCCCTTGTCCTGAGCAAAAGATTATCTTGCAACTATTGATCGCATCAATAAAATAATGATCCTCGGGTAAGTTAGGCATATAGTGGACGGGAGAGTTTTGATAAACCAAATCGTCCATATAACCACCAAGCAGCCAAGAGGCATCAAAAGCGCCGGACAAAGAGATTGCGCTATCAAACAAATTGGGAAAGCGCAAAACCAAGTTCCCGGTGTGGGTGCCTCCCATACTGCAGCCCGTGGCCATGATCCGGCCCTCCCAGCCCGCATCTTCTTTAATAAAGGGTATATATTCCTGCGTAAGGTAGGTAATCCAGCGCTCATGTAGCTCAATGCGTTGTCGGGGATTCCCATTGTAATTAGACCAAGTTTCCTTGTCGATACTGTCCACACAATACAGGGTAATGCGCCCGTCTCGCAAGTAGGGTTCACATGAGGGAAGCATACCAAAACCCTCAAAATCTTTGGCCACACCATCCTGAGAGGGTAACACAAGCACCGGCTTGCCCCCATAACCATAGACCATAGAATGAGTATCGCGGGATAAAGCATGACTATAAAAGTGTTGATAGCGTCCTGACATATTATAACCTTTCTGAAAGGGCATCTACAAAAGCATCCGCTTCCGCCCTGTCTAAACATTGAGCAATATAAAAATAATCTCCCATAGCCCCGGACAACGCTTTAGGGTTACGCGCCTGATGCACGATACGGTGTCCATAGCGTGCCATGATATCTGAATGATTCAGCTTATACGGCTGATTGTCCCTGCGGCCGACAAAGGCGCTGATAAAGGTACGCCGCCCGTCCTCCAGCCATATCCGATCATGGCAGACCATGTCCGCCCACAGTTTGTAGACATCAACGCTGCCGGCGTAGTTCATCATGTCGGGCGATATGCCACCGGAAGGCCGCATATTCACTTCAAGGCCTAATAAATCTCCTTTTTTGCCCAAGCCTTCCTGATCCTCCATCAAACGGAAAAACTCGAAATGAATCATCCGCCTTTTTACATCAAAGGCCGCAGCCGTCTTGCGCCCCGCTTCCAGAACATCCTCAGGCAACTCCGGAAAAATAAGCAAGATGCTTTCAAGATTGTCGTTTACTACATCCACCAAAGAGCTAAGTGTAATGTTGCCGTTTTCATAAAGAGGGGTTCCACGGCTGTCAAATATCGCATCGTAGGAGCAAACCACACCTTTTACAAAGACTTCTAACAGATATGGGTCATAAGGCTGTTTGTCAAAAAAACGATTCAAATCATTCTGATTATAAAACTTATAAACACCCTGAGCGCCCACACCGTCATCGGGTTTAGCAATGAGAGGATAACCATAGGTTTGCGCAAAGGCCAGCGCTTTTTCCCGAGTGGTGACAAGCTCCCATGGCGCTGTTTTAATGCCGGCCTGGGCATAGACAGCTTTCATGCGACTTTTTCGCTTAAAAACAGCCATATGCTCCAGCATAGGACCGGTTTCAATGTGAAACATGGTACGCAGCCAAGCGTCCTGACTAAGCCAGTATTCGTTATTACTTTCCAGCCAGTCAATTTTTCCCCACTTATGGATAAACCAACCCACAGCCCGCAGTACAGCATCCCCATCTTCCAAACTGGGCACCTGATAATAATCGCTCAAGGCTTCTTTCAGTTCCCAAGACAGGTTATCATAAGGCGTATCGGCAATTCCCAGCACATTTGCCCCGTTATTCTTCAATGCCCTGCAAAATAAATAGTAATTCGTCGGAAAATGGGGCGAAATAAATACAAAGTTAAGCATGACTCGCAACTCCCCTCCCGGCGATTCCGCCGATTTTGCACCAGAATAGCATAATAGATGGGGCGAGGTCAAAATAAATACAAGGAAAATACCATAATTAGGCATTGTATAGCTTAACAAGCTGTTCCTTTAATAACGCAGGATGAACTTTAGCTCATAATCACTTCATAGCCGTTTTCCAAATAATTTTTCATGCCTGCGTGCCCTTTCATATCATCAAGGAGCGGAAGACCTAATTTCTCGTTTTCTTCAAGGACCCCCATCATATTTGAGCAAACACGGCAAACACCAACGATAATATTGCTTTCAAGAGCTTTTTGGTACAAGGGATTAGCTTCTTTAGCCAGAACAGGGGGCAATTTTACCGACATGCCTTCAAATATAATCTTTGCCTCGTGACCTGCTTCATGTAACTGCAGCGCATTTAAAAGCACATGGACAAAACACATTTTTTCTTCTTTCATTGTGTAAAACAATATCCTTTTCATTTTTTCCTCCATAGTTAATAGAAATTTTGATCTTTGTATTTCATTCTACCCACTTTTTGATAGTACAGTCAAAAAAGAGCAATAGCCAATTATTCAACAGCAGGGCGCATATATTTGGAACGAATGAGGCGCAGCAACATCAAAATGCCACGAACACACAGTTCGGTTGCCATGGCAATCCACATGCCATGAATGCCGTGGATAGGAACCAAAATGAGGGCCAACCCTAAGCGTACGACCCACATGCTAAACAGATTCAAGATGCTGGGCACCAAGGTGTCCTCAGCGCCACGCAGCGCGCCGGAAGCAACCATTGCCACACCGAACAGGGGTTCAGCAATCAGACCGATGCGCAGAACTTGTGCAGCTATAATCTGCACCTCCCTCACCGGAGTAAGTATTCTAAACACAAGAGGACAAGCAATGTACATTATGAGTCCCGTCAATCCCATCATAGCACCACCGAAAACTACGGTGATATAGCCGTAACGCCGTGCTAAACCATAATCCTTTGCGCCGATGCTCTGCCCCACCAGCGTTGAAGCAGCCGTAGCAATACCGTAACCCGGCATATAACAAAGGCTTTCCGCCGTAATAGCAAGAGCATGCGCAGCCATAGAAACCGCGCCAAGCGGCGCAATAATCAGGGTGGACGCTACTTGCGCACCGGACATGGCCATCGACTCAGCGCCTACGGGCGCACCAATTCTCAACGCACGTTTAAGGATACTTGTGTCCAAGGAACATCTTTCATTACGCCTAAGCTGTAACGGTTCGTAACGGAAACAACAATACCAAAGCTCTACAAAGCATATAACGACAACAGCAAGGCAGGTACCAATCCCGGCACCGAGCACACCATATTTTGGAATAAATATTGCGTTGAATACAACATCCAGTAAACACATCAGGGCGTTCAGCACACTGGGAACAACCATATTGCCCGCGCTTTGAAGAAAGCTTGCCGCCAACCTGTTCATGACCGCAAAGGGCAGAGTAATGGCAAATAAAAGAAAATACGCGCTTGAATCCTCCCACAGAACTTCCTCACCGCCCAGCCAGCGGGGCAGCGGATTAGCAATCGATATCCCTACCAACATGAGCGCCAACGATACAAGCAGCGTTGTAATAAGTCCATGCTTAATTACTCGCCGAGCATGAAACGCCTCTTTTGCGCCAATGTACTGAGCCACCTGCACAGAAAAGCCTATAACAATAGCGGAGCTCACACCACTCATCAGCCATGTGCTGGTAGCAACTAAACCTATAGAAGCGGACGCATTGGCGCCTAATCTACCAACCATGGCCGAATCAATATACTGCATGGCAACAGTTGTTATTTGTGTAAGAATTGCAGGGACGCTCAGTTTCCATACCCTCGATATTTGGGGGCGAAGGTCTGCTCCCGGCTTCATAGAAAATGCTTTCATATCAACCTTTCTGTAACAGCTCCACTTCATCACATATTAATTAAAAACTTAATGGTATCAAAAACATTCAAATGATTGACCACACGTCCTGGCTACGGAAATATCGCTGTATCTCCCGACATTTGGAAGGATATAAAAAACCCCTTTCATCATCCGAATCTGGATTCCTATATTACTGTTTATTATGTGGCTCGTCAACAATTATCACGTTTGTTTTCTTCTCGATAGAATAGAGGAGAAGATTTTTAAATAAAGATATTTTTAATTAGGCATTAGCAGGCTTCGGAGTATTTCGTTTGCTTAAATACCTTGTACAGAAACCATTTTGCAGCCATTTGAAGCATCGGTAAAGATAGTAAACAGAAGAATTATGATAAAAAGGCTCCCATACAACCATACAAGAGCCAAAAAGCGTTGGTTAGGGCAACAACAAGGTCGCTTAATAAATCCTATCTATTTTTGATAAGTAGCAGTTTTCCATGGCGGACAACGACCATTGCTGTCTTACCAGATAGTATTTCGTTACTGATTCCATACTGGTATTCGCAAGTGATTTCCGCATCCTCAAGTAAATATTTTGCGCCACGAATGAAAATGCCTTTAGCACAACCAGTGATATTTAGAAGTGAAAAAGAAGTATATTTATCGCCGATATAAACCGGTGCATTGGACACGATTTCCATTTCTGAATAATCGTCAATAATCTGCCCTTTCTTCCCCAACGAATCAAGGTAAAGCAGAATAGATACATTCCCAATGGTATGGTCCAGTCTGGCGCCGATAACTCCAATAAGGAGGAAGTCATCGAAGCCCCGTTTGATTGCTTCTTTGACCGCAAAGACCGTGTCCGTATCATCTTTTTCACGAGGAAGGATAATGGTTTCCACATTCAGATGATGTGGATTCTCGTGCGAATCAAAGTCTCCAACAATCAAACTTGGTTTGACTTTTAAGCCCTTCATGTGTTTAAGACCACTATCACAGAAAATGATAAAATCATCCTCTTTTAGATTTTCATATAAGTATTTGTAGTTGTTGATATCGGCGCCGCCGACAATGACACAGCGATTTGATGCTTGTTGGCTCATTTGTTTTTCCCTAAAACTCATACATTTCCCACAAAAACATTATCAAGGCGCTGCTTCGCAACCTCCGCCAAGCGGAACAGCGCCTTCCTGTCTGTGGGCGCCCCTGAGGCTTGATAGCGAGGAAAATAGCGGCTTAAATGCAGAGGAATGTCCCGCCCCACGCTAGCCAGCCACCGGGCAAGGGTATCAATTTCCTCCACACTATCATTTTGCCCGGGCACCACCAAGGTGGTAATCTCTACATGGCTGCTTTCACAAGCGGCTTGGATAAAAGCTTTCACCGTGTCTAAGTCCCCGCCCAGTCGCCGGTACCAAGGCTTACTAAAGCCCTTTAAGTCAATATTGAAGGCATCAACTTTTTTTATTACTTCACCAACTGCGTCAAGACAAAAATTCCCGTTGGTAACCACAACGGTTTTCAGGTCAACTTCCCGCAATTTGTCAGCGCAGTCTGAAATGAATTCTATATTCAACATCGGCTCATTATAAGTAAAAGATAGGCCGATATTACCTCGAGGCGCAAGCTCCAAAGCTAAAGCACACAGCGCTTGGGGGCTATGTTCCTGCCAACGGCTGTCGTTTACTCCTGCCCTTGAAATACCATGGTTTTGACAAAAATAGCAGCTCATATTGCAGCCAAAGCTACCCGACGACAGAATCATACTGCCGGGATGAAACTTGGCCAGAGGCTTTTTTTCTATCGGATCAAGAGAAAGGGAGGTGACTTTGCCATAGCCTAAAGGCCTTGACGCATCCGAACGCATCACCCTCGCCCCGCAAAACCCTACCTGCCCTTCTGATAAGCGGCAGTGTCTGGGGCAAAGATCACATTCACTCATGTATGCCGCACCACCTTGAAACGCTCCAGCGTGAAAGGTTCATGAGGGGCGATGCCCGCCTTTTGCAGGGCGATATCCACTTGCTCCTCTACCGTGTCCACGCCTTCTAAGTTGGGCAACAGCAGACCTCGTCTACGCCCTCGGCTCACAATAACGCCGTATGTCTTTACATCAAGCGAGCACATATCGCTCACCGGCTCCGGGGTTTCCAGCACGTCCACCGAACAGGTAATGCCGGGCAGCTCATCCATTTGAATGGGTGGGAACCTTGGATCTCTAAAAGCGGCGCTGACGGCATTCATAATGATTTCCTCCGCTAAACTGTCCTGAATCGGGCTGATGGTGCCGATACAACCTCTCAATCTGTCGCCCTTGTGCAGAGTCACAAAAGCGCCGGCCCGCCTGTCCGTCAATTCTTCAGGCAAGCCCTCTGGCGCCTTTAATATTGTGCCGGTTTTTAGGTAATGGGTGTAGGATTGCACCGCTAAACGCACATAAGGATTTTGCATCATATTCCTCCTGTTAATCAATAAAATGTCGGTTGTTGTCGGGGCCCACAGGTGTGAACAAGCCTACGCCATAGCCCACGCCCGTTACCCCCTGGTAGGAAAGCATTTCCGCTTTCACCTTCTGCCCGTCAAAGGCTCCGGCCATGATGAGAAAACTGCGCTGGCCGCATTCCCCTGCCTTTTCACAGAAGTTTTCCGGCATGGCAAGCAATTCGTTAAAGGCCGCCCGACCCATGATGTCCATGATTTTTGCATCATACTCAGGCCCCTCTGGTCTAAAACCGTAAGGACCGTCCGCTTGAACATAGTGAGACAAGTCGCCACTTGCCACCAGACACGCCTTGTAAGACAGCTTCTCCGCCGCTTCCTTTATCAGCATACCAAGGCGGTAGTGCGTTTCAAAAGACAGACCGGAAAGACCCACCCGTACGAATTTGCACGGCCAAGGGCTCCCCATAGCCGCAGCAAGAAAATACAGGGGAACTAAAAAACCATGGTCCAGTGCAGGCTGCCGCTCGCCTACCGTTCCGGCATCAAGACCCTTGCTAATAGCCAGTCTTTCTATCTCCTCCACCAAAACTTGGTCGTACGTTACTTCGTACCGGATTTCGGGAGCACCAAAGCGACTAAAGTCACCCTTAGCGCCAGTACCGGGAGAAATATGAATATAGTCTTGATACATAATGCTATGCGGGGTGATGATTATCACTGTTTCAGGTTGCCAAGAAGCAACTTTATCCGCTGCCTTTTCATAGGCTTGAGTCGTTTGCTCAATCTGTCTTTCACCGCCTCTACCCACTGCCGGAACAATCAGCGGCGGATGAGGAACCATAACCGCTCCTAATATTGCCATACGCTCCCCTCCTTTATCTGTCGTTTTTATTATTATAACACACGGACTAAAGGTCGCCCATCTGCGCTTTAAGTTTTTAACAAATGCAGAGACTATTACTTTTGAAATACACATTCATTTTACAAAAACACTGAAATGAATGTTAAATTTATCAAAACTTTACATGGTCGATACTAAAATCCCATATAAACCCTGTATACTTTAGTTGGTGAAATAACTAAAGAAATTGACAATAAAGGAGGCCTGACTCATGAAGGAAAAACAACTCAAAGCCAGACCTGGCATGCCTATCCTGTTTTTAACCATTATCCTGTACCTTGTAGCCATCGGTCTTGTTGTGCTGGGCGCCATCCTGTTGGAAAGGGAAAGAAACATCGGGGCTCTGCCTCTTGTCCTTGGCATTCTATGGTTAGTGGTTGGTATTGTTCCCTTTTTTGGTCTGAAAGTGTTAAAACCCAATGAAGCGTTAGTACTCACTTTGTTTGGCAGGTACACTGGTACTTTGCGAGAGCCGGGGTTCTTTTTCGTCCATCCCTTTTCAGTAGCTGTTAATCCTGCCGCCAAAACCAAACTTGGACAAAGCGGCGATGTACAAACGTCCAAGCAAGGCATCACCATCTCCGGCGAAGGAGGTAAGGTTGATGTAGAATCTTTAAGTAAACGAGTATCCCTGAAAGCTATGACCTTAAACAACGCCGTCCAAAAAGTTAATGATTGCTTAGGCAATCCTGTAGAAATCGGTATCGCAGTCATCTGGCGGGTGGTGGATACTGCCAAGGCCGTATTCAATGTGGATAATTACAAGGAATACCTGTCTTTACAGTGCGACAGCGCTTTGCGTAACATTGTACGTATCTATCCCTACGATGTGGCTCCCAATGTGGATACTACAGGCGATGGCGAACCCGATGAGGGCAGCCTGCGTGGCTCCAGCGAAGTGGTAGCCACACGCATTAAAGAGGAAATTCAAAGCAAAGTTCATGATGCCGGGCTTGAAATCTTGGAAGCACGCATTACCTACCTTGCCTACGCGCAGGAGATCGCGGCCGTGATGCTCCAGCGCCAGCAGGCAAGCGCCATTGTGGATGCCCGCAGGCTCATTGTTGACGGTGCGGTAGGCATGGTGGAAATGGCGCTGGAAAAGCTTGCCCAGAACGATATTGTCACCTTGGATGATGAGCGCAAGGCGGCGATGGTGTCCAACCTTTTGGTGGTCCTGTGCGGCAACCGGGACGCCCAGCCGGTCGTCAACAGCGGCAGCCTGTATTAAGGCCAAGCTGTTCATTCAACTTTGATGAAAGGAGCTGTTTATGTGGCATGAACCCATCACCCGCTATACCCTTGGCCTAAGCTTCATGTTCAGCTTCTATTGGCTGTGCAAGCGCTTTGTTGTTTCGCCGCTTTTGGCAGAAGGCAAGCTGCCAAAAGAAAGGAAAGTTGTGCTGGAAACAGCCTTGCTATACCTGCCCGGCCTGTGCGTCTTGTGGTTATTGCTGGGCGGCCAGCCGGTATCGCGTGTTGTTCCAAAAAGTTTTACGGTGGCAAATTATGTAGTGGTATTCCTGGCGCAGTTTTTCGCTTTTATTATCATCGCCGCTTTTTCCCTGCTTGAAGTAAAGCTAAGTCTATTAACACCTGAAATGCTTGAAAAGAGGGAAAGGGAGGATCACAAAGGCCTGAATGCTTTGCTGCTGGTAATCATCGTGCCGCTGCTGGAGGAACTTGTTAACAGGAAATTGCTGGGCAATCTCTTGGGAACAGAGCATATGCGGTTTTTTATTTGCATATCCGCGTTAATATTTTCCTTGATTCACCTGCAAACGGGCCGAATCGCGGTGGCTGCGGGCACGTTTTACGCCGGTTTCCTGTGGGCTTGGGTGTACGCCGCCAGCGGCAGCCTGCTCTTATGCGCCCTCTACCACAGCCTCTATAACCTGATGATGGTGTTTATTCCCGAGTACTTGCAAGAGAAAAAGGGCAAAACGGCGCACAACTTGTATATAGCCGGTTTAATTTTGGCAGGCTCCATCGGCCTGCTGTTGTTTACATTCAACATAACGCATTACCTGCCGCCCGAGTTTTCCGCTGCCCAAAGCCTCTGGCAGACCGTCTTTTCCAGCTGGGGTTTTTGGGTACTGGTAGTCGTTTGCGCTTTAAGTTATGTTTACGGACGGCAGTCCCTATGGTATCACCGCACAAAGCTATCAAATGATTCGCATAAATAATATAATAATGACATAAAGAAACAGATGAACTCTTTTCCTTTTTTAAGGATGAATTAGCCACAAAACAAACCAACAAACAGGTGTTCCTGAAGGAAATCGATCGTCTTGTACCATGATCAGACTAGGTGAGGCTCATTAAGCCGCACTATTATAAAGGAGAACATGGGAATAAATTTTATGACCTGGAACTGATGTTACGGCTTTTATCAGTTTTTAGTCCCTAATTGCGGGAACATTCTTGGTCACAATCACATCGCTATTCAAGTTTAAAACATTGGCAATAACTACCTGCCCAATTGATACGGGAGCCTCTAATGTTCTTTTGTTGATTTCATTCATCACATGAAAAATCATGTCTTTAGGTATGGAGTTAGTAACTCGTACGCTAGTAAGCGGTAAAGTTCCTCCTGTGACTTTCACGCTTGAAGCAATGGTTCTACGAGGATCGGTCAATTCTTGCGTTACATAATCAACGCCCTTGGCGCATAAATGTCCCGTCAAGGACAATATTTTTTGGCCGTCAATCTCCGCTTCTATATCGCAGCCATTTGGGCAAATAATGCATGTAAACATTCTTTTCATTGCACTGTCACCTCCAAATCACCCTCCGGTTTCAGTTTACCGGCCTTGATTTTCGCTTGAATCATTTCCGCGGGGATAGCTTTTCTCATCTTTTTTTGAAAAACTACTTGACCATTTTGCGCAACAACAATCGACACATTTTTCATCGGTTGTCTCACCCGCAAGGAAAGGGTAAAGTCACTATCTCCGCATACCTTTTGCGGGATTACATGCCCGACATTTTGTCCGGCAACAACCGAAACATTGCCTAAAGAGGTACTGCCAGACTTTAGATAGCTTGCCACATGGGCCGCCATTTCTTCCGCCTCCAAGGAAACAAAATCCACCAAGTCGTGTACATGCAGCACATTGCCCGCCGCGAAGATGCCTTCAACATTGGTTTGATAATATTCATCCACAAAAGCGCCTCTGGTGCGGCTGTCAAGCTTAACGCCGGCGCTCAGCGATAACTCATTTTCCGGAATAAGGCCAACCGAAAGAATTAACGTATCGCAAGCGATAAAGCTTTCTGTTCCTTCAATCGGGCGTAAAGACTCGTCGCACCGGGCGACCGTTACGCCTTTTAGACGTTTTTGTCCATGAATGTCTACCACCGTGTGGCTTAAATGCAAGGGGATATCATAATCATTCAGGCATTGCTCAATATTCCTCGGCAGGCCGCTGGGGTAGGGCAATATTTCATATACTCCCTTTACATGAGCGCCTTCCAAGGTTAGCCTGCGCGCCATAATCAAACCAATGTCCCCGCTTCCAAGGATAACGATTTCCTTACCCACCATGACATCCTGCAAGTTAATGTAGCTTTGCGCGACGCCCGCTGTATATACGCCCGCGGGTCTGGTGCCGGGGATAGCCAGCGCTCCTCTTGTGCGCTCCCGACAGCCCATTGTTAGTAAAACAGCCTTGGCTTTTATTTCCAGATAGCCGTGATGCTTGCTTACCGCGGTGATAATTTTGTCTTCGGTCACGTCTATTACAGTACATTCCGTTAAATATTTGATGCCAGCAACTTCTATTTCATCAATAAAACGCTGCGCATATTCAGGGCCGGACAAAGATTTTTTAAAGCGCACCAGTCCAAAACCATCATGAATACACTGCCGAAGGATACCACCAAGCGTCGGCTCCCTTTCAAGAATCAGGATATCTTCAATCCCGCATTCCTTTAACCTAAGCGCTGCCGCCAAACCCGCAGGCCCGCCACCGATAATTACTGCTTGACAAATCATTCTTCCATTCCTCCTTTTACAGCACCGGTAAACATTTCCGAACCGCAACCCGTCAAGGTTACCTCATCAATTTCTTTTCCCAATTCCTCACGAATGAGTGCAGTAATACGCATCTCACAATAACCACCCTGGCACCGGCCCATGCTGGCACGGGTACGCATCTTAACGCCATTTACAGTACTCACGCCAAGCGGGTTATGTAGGGCCTGTACAATTTCCGCACGGGTAATCGTTTCACAGCGGCAGACAATTTCGCCGTAATCAGGGTTCTTTTGAATTAGCCGCGCTTTTTCTTGGGTTGTTTTATCATGAAAACGCACAATTCCCTTGCGCACAGGATTAAAAGCAGGATTTCGCGTCAGTTCTTCCTTGTCTTTTAGTAATTTGACTACTCTACGGGCGATGGGAAGCGCGCAGGTAAGTCCAGGTGACTCAATTCCAACCAGATTGATAATGCCGGGCGTATTCTCGGGACGCTGGACAACAAAGTCCTGCACCTGGCCAGTTTCGGGGTCAATGAGCTTTGGACGGGCGCCTGCAAAGGTGCGAATATAATATTCACGTTTCATGTGCTTAAACATCTTTTTGCCACTTTCCTGCAAACCGTCCATACCCTCTTGCGAAACGCTGTAATCTTCCCCATCCTCAACGTTTATGCTGTTGGGGCCAACTAATACGTTTCCATCAACCGTAGGAGTGGCGTGGGTGTCAAAGGTAAATTGCGGCGTGGGCGCCGGATAGACAGGAATTTGCGCAAATTCGCCCGCCTTCTTGTCCAGTACAAAGTATTCGCCCTTGACTAGCTGAATAACATAGCCGGGTATGCCCAGCATTTCACTGATCTGCGCGCTCCTAAGGCCGGAGCTGTTAATCACCCAGCGGGCTCTAAAAATTTCCCCCGTTTTGGTACGCAGAAGATGTTGATCATCCGCCAGCCTTTCATAGGCAATAACCTCGGTGTTTAGAAAATATTCCGCGCCGTTGTTTACCGCGTTTTCCGCCAAGGCAATCGTATATATAAAAGGATCAAGAATACCGCTTGACGGGCAATAGACGGCAAAATTCCCACCGGCAGAGGAGTCGATTTCGTCCATGCGCTTGCGGTCAATCAGTTCCATATCAATAACGCCGTTGATTTTACCCCGCTGGATAAAATACTCAAGCCGCTCACGGTCTTCAGGAGTAAAACCGACAATCAGCTTACCGGTGCGCTTAAAAGGCACGTCTAATTCTTTGGCAACCGTATCAAACTCCTTGTTTCCTTCGACTGCAAACTTCGCTTTCAGGCTGCCCGGTTTGTATAGAAAGCCGGCATGCAGCATACCTGTATTTCTGCCACTGGTGTGGACGCATACGTCGCTTTCTTTTTCTAATACGGCTACATTAAGTTGATAGCGCATCAATTCACGAGCAATGGCGCTGCCAATAACTCCTCCGCCAATGATGGCGACATCAAAGTCTCTCATTTTTCTCTCCTCCTTTTGTTATACGCGCATTTCGTTCTTGTCATGGCAATATTTATCAGTAACCTAACTGCTTGTTTACCAGCCGATACAACCTTTCCCCTTTGCAATAGCGCTCAAAATCCTCTAAAAACAGTTGCACAATGCGTTTGACCGTATAGGGCAAGGTCTGGTTGCCCGCACAGTGCGGGGTAATCAGCAGCCTTGGGCAAGACCAAATCGGGTCGTCTTTGGGAATGGGTTCCAGTTCAAACACATCCAAAGCAGCCCCTGCTAAATGGCCTTGTTCCATCACGCTTTGCAGAGCCCTTTGATTAACGGTATTTCCTCTACCCACGTTAACAAGAATGGCCTGCTTTGGCATTAGCTGTAGCTGTTTTTGGCCAATGATATGCGTCGTTTCTTTTGTGCCCGGCAAAGACATAATCAAAATGTCCGTTTCAAGTAAAACTTGGTTTAGCTCATTAACCGTCACTACCCAATCAAAGAGATTACCGGGGTTACCGCCAGCTCTGTTGACGCCCACCATACTCTGCGGTTCAAAGTGTCGGATACGCTTGGCACATTCTTGACCGATATCTCCCGTACCAAAGAAGGTAACACGACTGCCTTTGATAGATTGTATGGGCAAGTTATTCACCCAATCACGCCTACTAACAATTCTGTTGTAATCCATTTGCCTGCGCAATAGCTCCAAGGTGACCATCAACACATGCTCGGCAAGCGTCACCCCATATGCGCCGGAAGAGTTACTTAGCATGACTTCCCCGCTTTGAATAAGGGGATTTTTCAAATACGAATCAACGCCGGCGCTCGGAACGCAAAGCCACTTTAGGGCATTAGCGGTTTCCAAGGAACGAACGGCGCCAAAAATAATTTCCACGCCTTTTGCATCTTTAAGGGCTTTCGAATCATCATAGAAAGTTGCCTGATAGCCATGCTTTTGGATCGCTTGGGTTATTTCATCACGCATTTCTTCAGTCAGATTTTTAAATGTAACAAGGACTTGTTTTGACATTTTTTCTGTTTGTCCCCCTTAATTATTCAACCCAAGTTCTTTGCATCTGCGCCAGAGAGTGGTTTTGCTGATGCCCAGTTTTTCTGCCGCTTCCTTTTTAGTTCTCGACGATAAAAGTACCTCGGCTATTTTTTGTTTTTCCAAGTCTGCAAGTCGCTCAGCCTTTGCCTGAATAGTTTCCGGCTGTTCGTTTTCAGCAGACTTTTTAACAGGTACAACGGCTCGAACCTCCGCATAAGTAATGGTGTCAGTTTCACACAACACCACCAATTGTTCCGATATGTTTCGAATTTCCCGAATATTTCCCGGCCAATCATAGGCGGATGCAACTTGTTCCGCCTCATCGGATAAGTTGATTTTTCCTTTGCCAAATTTTTTGGCATAGTAATCAATAAAGTATTGCATCAGCAGCCTAACATCGCTTTTCCTTTCTCTTACCGGTGGCAAATCTACAGAAAGCACTTTCAGTCGGTAGTAAAGATCTTCTCTGAACTTGCCTTTTTTTATCATCTCATTCAAGTCACGGTTCGTGGCGCTTATTATCCTTACATTAATGGGAATCACCCGATTGGCGCCCACTCTTCGAATCTCTCGCTCCTGAATCACACGCAGAAGGCGACTTTGCAATGGCAAAGACAGTTCACTAATTTCATCAAGAAAAATGGTACCTTCATGCGCCACTTCAAACAAGCCCGCTTTGCCTGTCTTTACCGCTCCTGTAAATGCGCCTGGCTCATAGCCAAACAGTTCGCTTTCCATCAGGTTTTCGGGAATCGCTGCGCAGTTGACCGCCACGAAGGGACCGGACGCCCAGCGGCTTTCATTGTGAATGGATTGAGCAAACAACTCCTTACCCGTTCCCGTTTCGCCATATAAAAGCACATTTGAATCTACATGTGCAAAGCGTTTAGCCTGGTGTATAGCGTATTGTACAGCCTGACTCTCTCCCAGAATATCTTCAAAGCGATGTTTAGCAATATGACCGCTGACACGCAACCTGTCTCGAATACGGCTTTCAGTGTTGGATATGGTTTGAGCAGCCTGAAAGGCAATCAGGGTACCCAAACTCTTCCCTTCATGAGCCATCGGGGTACTGTTGACAACATAATTTTCCCCCATGATACGGACAATTTCATTGGTATACGATTGACCGCCGGAAAGAATGGCGCTTATTCTGTTATCAGGCAAAACCTTTCTCACTGGTTGTCCGATACACTGGGTAGCCTCAATATTAAGTAATTCAGAAGCGGCAGGGTTAAAAGTTCTAATTAGGTCATCCTGATCTACCGTGATAATGCCTTCAAATACGTTATCCACAATACTGCGTGAAATCATGGAGTTTTCCTTTTCAACCATGGCAGTATGGGCACAACTTTTGGCTTCGGTAATCGCCAAAAAAACCGACTCGATGGAAGAATAAATAAGCCCCGCTGGAATACCGTGTTCCCTGCAATAATTGCAGGTATTGTGACCCGCAAGAATAATACCGCAGCCGTCCTTAACAGCGCGCTCCATACCAACAATCAAGTCATCAATCTCAACGCTTGCTGTAGGGTAAGGTTTCACGCTCACCGGAAACTTATATCGGCTTAAATACAGTGAACGAATGGTATTAATCGTTCCGACCGCCCCGATGGGCGACTCGCCATACTGCTTTATTGCTCTTCTGACCGACACGACAATATCACTAATGGTGATGGGAATTTCTACAATCGGGCGCAATAGATTTTTCTTTTTTAAGGCAGCCGCTGTTCCTCCCCGGCAGACAATCACATCGGCGTCCCCATGGTCTTTCATGATTTTATCCGGCATAATTTCATAATCAACAGTGTATTGCAGTTCCTCATTTCTTCCGAAGAGGCTGTCGTGCAAATCCCAAGCTCGGCGCACCACGTCTACCAAGACAGAGTCCGGTACCACAAAAGCTATTTGTATCATAGGCGTTCCTCCTTGTTTCATTTTGAAACCATTATATGAAACTCTGCGGATAATTTCAAGAAATTACAGCCCTCGTTTCCGAAGGCTGCAAAAAGTTCAATTTGAAAATTCTCCCCTTAGTCAATATAATCGCTAAGATAACCTTTGTAAATTTCTGTCTGCTCAGCATAATATGCTTCAGTCTCTTCCGGCGTCATGTAACTGGCGTTAAGGTAGGCGCCGTTAAGATATTTCTTAAAGCCTTCGTTTTCAAGGGCTTTCTGCAGGCCTTCGTTCATCTTGGTTACGATCTCATCTTCTGTTGCGTTGGGAGCAGCAACATAGAAGAACTTGGAGAACTGCACATCATAGCCCTGCTCTTTAAAGGTAGGCAGGTCAGGACGGGCTTCTAAACGCTCATCGGCCAGAATACCAAGGCAGATGAACTCTTTGGTCTCTAGATAGTCACGCACAAGACCGGCCTGAGTTCCGATTACGTCAAGGCGGGCGCCCAGCAGCTCAGTAATCTTCTGGCTTGCGGTACCGGCATCGACAATGTTGAACTTGGCGCCCGAAGCCTCTTCAAAGGCAAGCACGTGCAGGTGGGTAAAGGAGCCAGTTTCAGTAGCGAAAGACACCTTGCCGGGATTGGCCTTCATGTACTCGACCATGGTGGGCAGGTCGTTAAAGTTGGGGTTTTTTCCATTGATAAAGAAAGCGTTGGTGTAGTCCAAAATGGGCATGCCGGTCAGCTTGAAATCATCAAGAACAGTGTAGCCTTCATACATGTCAAACAGTTCACTAATGACGGCACCGGAGTGATAAAGTACATAGCGATAGCCAGGATCAGGGTTGGAAAGCACGTCTTCAAAGGCAACGGCACCCGCGCCGCCGGCCATGTTAGTGACAATAACGTCCCACCCCATCTCTTCACGCAGAGCGGCAGCAAGGGCACGAGCGTTGGCGTCGGTGTCGCCGCCGGGGTTGGCGGGAACTACCAGTTCAATCGCGCGAGTAGGCCAATCTTGCGCCAAGGAGGTAACAACGCCCATAAGCATCAGGGCAGCCAATAGAAGAGCAACCAGTTTTTTCATTAGAAATATCCTCCATTCTTTTTTCGGGAACTCCCGTTTATTAATTATATGCAAATTTCGTGCCAACCATTCGAACGGATAAAAAAGCCGTTATCTGTGTGTATTTTAAATGGAAAACAACTATTCAGCGTTTCATATTGCATTTCAGTTTAAACCTTTTGTTTCGTTTAGGAACTATTTTGAACCCGTAATTTGTGTTATTTGTTCCGATTTATTCCAAACTCTACACCGTTGGTTTATGAACATAAAGGAAATGTAAAGGAAATGTTTCACTTGTTGTGATTGGCACGATTTTTGCATATAATTTTATCATATAGAATAAATCCACTTGCAAAGGAGGAACACCATGACATTCCGTAAGTACAAAGACTTAATCTTGGGCAGCGTCATGCTGGTGATTAGCGGTTTATACCTCTATTTCGCACAGCAAATCAAGACCCGCCCAAAGATTATCCCATCGTATTCCAACGCACGCATCTTTCCCACAATTTTGGGCATTCTATTATTGGCAATGTCCATTCTCCTCATCATCCAAGGAATTCGTAAGGCCAAGTCTTTTGATGCCTCTAAGGGAGACACCGGCGACCAAGTCAGCAAAGAAGACTATTTGGTCGTTGTCCTCACGTTGGGCGTTATTCTGCTATATGTGTTGTTGATGGTGCCGCTGGGCTTTAATCTCTCGACCATGCTCTATCTGTTTGTACAGTTTATGATCCTTGCGCCCAAAGGAAAACGCAAGCCCATACAGTTTGCCGTTATTGCCATAGCATTTTCCCTTGTGTGTTTCTTTGTTTTTCGTGTTGGCTTATCCCAAATGTTGCCCCGCGGCATCATCGAAAGCCTGCTTGGCTACTAAAAAGGAGAAAGTACTATATGTCTACTTGGCAATTAATCGCGAACGGCTTTGCCATGGTTCTAACGCCTGTTGGTCTTTTACTTCAGGTGGTTGGCGTGGCCGTCGGCATCGTCTTTGGCGCATTGCCTGGCCTTTCCGCCACGATGGCTGTCGCCCTCTTTCTGCCCGTTACCTATTCAATGACCCCCAGCAACGCCATGACGCTGCTGATGGCGCTTTTTATCGGCGCTATTTCAGGAGGGCTTATTTCCGCCATCCTTTTACGTATCCCCGGAACGCCCTCCTCCGTTGCTACCACATTTGATGGCCACCCGATGGTCAAGAAAGGGCAGGCTGCAAAGGCGCTGGGCGTCGGTATCGTGTTCAGTTTCCTTGGTACCATTTTTTCTACCATTTTGCTCATGTTTATTGCGCCCGAAATTGCCCGTGTAGCCATTGCCTTTGGGCCGGCGGAGTTTTTCTCTATCGCCATTTTTTCTCTGACGATGATTGCCACTCTATCAAGCGGAAACATGGTCAAAGGTATTATTGCGGGCCTTGTCGGCTTTATGTTTTCCACCGTCGGCACCGACACAATTGAGGGAACTCAACGGTTTACTTTTGGCTTGACCAACCTAAAGGGCGGCTTTGACATGTTGGGGGTCATGGTTGGCTTGTTTGCGGTAGGGGAAATAATTGCCGCCGCGGAAACAGCTCACCATAAACAACAATCAGAAATAACCGTACCTAATATGAAAGGTATCAAAGGTTTCGGCTTTACGGTAAAAGAATTTGTGGGTCAGCGCTGGAACGCTCTGCGCAGCGCCCTGATTGGCTTTGGCATCGGCGTTTTCCCGGGTATCGGCGGAGGCACCAGCAACATGCTTGCCTATACTGTTGCCAAAACCGCCGATAAAAACCCTGAAAGATTCGGCACCGGCTGCATCGACGGCCTTGTCGCCCCCGAAACAGCCAACAACGCAACTATCGGCGGAGCATTGGTGCCTTTGCTCACCTTAGGCATTCCGGGCGATACCACCACAGCCATGCTGCTTGGCGCCCTGACCTTACACGGTCTTACCCCCGGTCCCCTGCTGTTCCAAAACCAGGCCGATGTTGTTTACGGCATCTTTGCCGCAATGCTCATCTGCTCGTTCATTATGCTGGCCATGGAGTTTTATGGGCTGCGTGTTTTTGTTAAGATGCTGGCTATCCCTAAATATATCCTGCTGCCCTGTATTTTTGTGCTGTGCGCCCTTGGCGCCTATCAGCTGAAAAACAACATTAGCCAAGTGCTTGCTTGCCTGCTCTTTGGCTTGGTCGGTTATGGGTTTAAGAAGTTTAGTATTCCTTCAACTCCCTTTATTCTGGGCTTTATTCTTGGGCCGCTTGCCGAAGTTAATTATCGCCGTGGGATGATGGTTACCAATGGTTCCTTTACGCCTTTCCTCACCTCTCCCATCAGCGCGGTGTTCTTAGCTATCGCCGTGTTAGTCATCGTTATCTATGCTACCAAGCCTCTGAGAGAAAAACGAAAGGCAGCCAAAGGAAATTAATAACTAAGAAAATTTTTAAACCATATTAAGTGAAGGAGGTGGATTGATTGGCGCAACAGCGACTTGAACTGAAGCAACAGCAGAAGCTATCAACCAGCATGCAAACAATCATTCATCTCCTTTCACTTGATTACGAAAGCTTCGCCGACATTTTAAGAACACAAAAATAACTCTACTTCATGATTGTTAAGACAAAACCCGTACAAATTATAGAACACAAAAGCGGCAGTTCACTTTAGAAGTCTATCCAAACAAAGGAGAAATTTTAATGACTACCTGGCAATTAATCGCAAGTGGCTTTGCAACGGTTTTGACGCCTGTTGGCCTTATGCTTCAAGTAGTAGGCGTAGCTGTCGGCATCGTCTTTGGCGCATTGCCCGGCCTTTCCGCCACAATGGCAATCGCCCTCTTCCTCCCCGTTACTTACTCAATGACCCCCGGCAACGCCATGACGCTACTGATGGCGCTATTTGTTGGAGCTATTTCGGGCGGGCTTATTTCCGCCATCCTTCTACGTATCCCCGGAACGCCTTCCTCCGTTGCCACCACGTTTGATGGCCACCCGATGGTCAAGAAAGGGCAGGCTGCAAAGGCGCTGGGCGTCGGTATCGTATTCAGTTTCCTTGGTACCATTTTTTCTACCATTTTGCTCATGTTTATTGCGCCCGAAATTGCCCGTGTAGCCATCGCCTTTGGACCGGCGGAGTTTTTCTCTATTGCCATTTTTTCTCTGACGATGATTGCTACCCTATCAAGCGGAAACATGGTCAAAGGTATTATTGCGGGCATTATCGGCTTTATGTTTTCCACCGTCGGTACCGACACAATTGAGGGAACTCAACGGTTTACTTTTGGCTTGACCAACCTAAAGGGCGGCTTTGACATGTTGGGGGTCATGGTTGGCTTGTTTGCGGTAGGGGAAATTATCGCCGCCGCGGAAACAGCTCACCATAAGGACAAGCAAGAACTGACTGTACCTAACATGAGGGGCATTAAAGGCTTTGGCTTTACGATAAAAGAGTTTATTGGCCAAGGCTGGAACGCTCTGCGCAGCGCCCTAATCGGCTTTGGCATCGGCGTTCTCCCGGGTATCGGTGGTGGTACCAGCAACATGCTTGCCTATACAGTGGCTAAAAACTACGACAAGAACCCCGAAGAATTCGGCACCGGTCGCATCGACGGCCTTGTCGCCCCCGAAGCGGCCAACAACACAACCATTGGCGGCGCATTGGTGCCTTTGCTCACCTTAGGCATTCCGGGCGATACCACCACAGCCATGCTGCTTGGCGCCCTGACCTTACACGGTCTTACCCCCGGACCGCTGCTGTTCCAAAACCAGGCCGATGTTGTTTATGGCATCTTTGCCGCAATGCTCATCTGCTCGTTTATTATGCTGGCTATGGAGTTTTATGGGCTGCGTGTTTTTGTTCAAATGCTGGCCATCCCCAAATATATCCTATTACCTTGTATTTTTGTGTTGTGCGCCCTTGGCGCCTATCAGCTAAAAAACAACATCAGTCAAGTAATTGCTTGTCTGCTCTTTGGCTTGGTCGGCTATGGGTTTAAGAAGTTTAGTATTCCTTCAACGCCCTTTATTTTAGGCTTTATTCTCGGCCCTCTTGCCGAAGTTAACTACCGCCGTGGGATGATGGCGCACGGCGGTTCCTTCGCTTCCTTCCTTGCCTCACCTATTTGTATCGTTTTCCTGTTCGTTGCCTTGTTGGTCGTTGTTGTTACAGCCACTAAACCTCTGAGGTTAAAGCGAAGAGCTTCTAAATAATAATATTGAAGTCTGATTTTTTTGATTCATGTTTGAAAGGAGGTGGATTGATTGGCGCAGCAGCGACTTGAACTGAAGCAACAGCAGAAGCTATCCCTCAGCATGCAAACAATCATTCACCTCCTTTCGCTTGATTATGAAAGCCTTGCCGAATACATGGCCAAGGCAGTTGAAGAAAACCCGGCGCTTGAATATGTCCCGCCGGTAAAATCCCCAATGGAATTAACGCGATTCTATTCCCGGACAATCAAAGCGCCCGCCGATTATGATTGGCGTACCAACATCCCAAACCCTGTAAACCCTTTAATGGACCTTGAAGAGCAACTGCGCCTTTCCGTTCACAATGAAAACACCAAGCGAATTGGCCTTGATATTCTTCATTCTCTTGATCGGCGCGGCTATTTTACTCAAAAACCCAAAGAAATGGCCGATGATTTAGGTGTATCTTTGAAAGAATTCGACAGCGCCTTACGCGCCGTACAGGCGCTTGAACCCGCAGGCGTCGGGGCACGCAATATTGAAGAGTGCCTCCTTTTACAGTTAAAGGCGCACAAGATAGATAATCCCCTCTGTGAAGAACTGGTTCTTAACCACTTGCCCAATATTGCTAAAAATCGATTAAAACACATTGCAAAAAAAACTGGCGCTGATATACAAAACATTGAAAAATGTATCCAAATCATTCGAAAGCTTACCCCTACCCCTTGTTCACTGTCTCAAGGGCAGGTTGAATATATTATTCCGGAATTTACCGTTAATGTTGATGAAAAGGACCAACTCTCACTTACCTTTCATAGGGATTACTTCCCTTCCTTCCGTCCCGATGCAAGCTTTGTCGCGCTCATCCGGCAGCTTGAAGGCAATGAGCTCGCCTATGCAAGGCAGCTTCTAAATAAAGCAAAGCAATTGATCCGGGCGGCACAAATGCGTACTTCCACGATAGAAAAAGTCGCCAATGCCATTATCAAGGTACAGCGTCCTTTCTTTTTAGGGAATGATACCTTATATGCGCTTAGTTACCAGGAAGTCGCAAATAATTTAGCGGTGCATGAATCAACTATTTACCGAACGGTTCAAAACAAGTATCTCGCCTGCAGCCAGGGATTATATCCTTTAAGCCATTTTTTCCAAAGGCAGGTTGGCGGCAATAAGAGTGTCGCAACCGTGAAAGAAATGATTAAGCAACTGTGCAAAGATGGCAACAAGCTGTCCGATCAAAAAATCGCGGAGGTTTTGGAAACTCGTGGCGTTTCCATCTCACGGCGTACGGTAAACAAATACCGTACCCAAATGAACATTGCATCCAGCTACCAACGAAAAACAAAAAAGGAGGCACCATGAGAATACGGAACGATGGTACGGTCTCTTCGCTGTTAAAAGCCGTACCGGTACCTAAAATGTTTTTCGCCAAGCAATCCTTTCCCGACAACTATATTGCCAGAGAAGACATCCAAAAAGCTGTCTTTAATACCATTGAGGAAAAAGGGCTTGATAAGCGTATTCAAAAGGGGATGGAAATTGCCATCACCGCAGGTAGCCGTGGCATTCGTAATGTGGATGAAATCACCCGCTCTGTTGTGAAATATGTAAAAAGCAAGGGAGCAATCCCCTTTATTGTACCCGCTATGGGTAGCCACGGCGGAGCGACGGCCGAAGGGCAGGTAAGATTGCTTGCTGATTACGGAATCACCGAAGACGCAATGGGCTGTGAAATTCGCTCCTCCATGGAAGCAGTGCTGCTGGGCTATTCCGACCTTGGAAAGCCGGTGTATATGGACAAACACGCCTATGAATCGGATGGTGTGATTATTTCCTGTCGTTTAAAACCCCATAACGCCTTTCGGGGGCCTTATGAATCCGGCCCCTGTAAAATGATGACGGTGGGGCTTGGCAAGCAAAAGGGCGCTGAACAGGTACACTCTGACGGCATGGACATCATTGCCCAAAACATTCCCTCAATGACCAAGGTGACGCTTGGGACGGGCAAGATTCTTTTTGCAATCCCTTGTATTGAAAACGCTTACGATCAAACAATGATTATAGAAGCTATTGCCCCGGAGAATATTCTGGTAAGAGAACCCGAATTATTAAAAATCGCCTTCCAAAATATGCCTTCTATTTTAGTGGGTGAAGGCGATGTATTAGTGGTTGAGCACGTGGGTAAAAACTTTTCCGGAACGGGTGTTGACCCTAACATCACCGGAACCTTTTCTACCCCTTACGCTTCCGGCGGCGTTAAAGTGCAGCGTACTTGTTTTCTAAACCTGACGGAAGAAAGTCACGGCAACGCCCTTGGCTCAGGACTTGCAAGCGCCATTACCAAACGCATTTTTGACAATATTGATGCTGATGCTATGTATACCAACTGCATCACGTCCACGGTAATAAAATCAGCCATGATTCCATGTGTTATGAGCACAGACCTTGAAGCCATTCAATTTTGTATTCGTACCTGTAACCGCATCGACCCGCTTAAGCCTCGTATAATTCTAATCCAAAACAGCTTGCACATTGGGCAAATTATGCTGTCGGAAAGCTACTATGAAGATGTGCTCTCCGGGAAGTACGCCGGGCTGACAGCCCTGAGTGAACCTCACAAGCTTGAATTTGATGCGAACGGAACCTTGCATGTCCACTGGTTGACATAAATATTATTCAATGTTGGAAGGAGTTATTGTATGAGTTTCACCCCTGAAGGCATCGTCATTCCTGTTGTAACGCCCATTGATAAAAACGAGAGATTTGACGAAATTGCCTACCGCAAGCTTGTTGAGTACTTTGTGGAAAACGGCGTTCATGGTATCTTTCCTTTCGGTACCACAGGCGAATTCTATGCCTTTGACGACGGTTTCTATCGACACATGCTTGAGGTGACCAAGGATGCTGTTAAGGGACGCATGGCCATTTACGCCGGCGCCAACCACATTACCACCCGTAGAGCGGTTGAAATCGCAAAACTGGTTGAAGACGTGGGCGACATTGAGGCACTAAGCGTTCTAACGCCTATGTTTATCTCTCAAACGCGGCAGGAAGTGTATGAATACTACCGTGAGATTGCCGAAGCAACCTGTCTTCCCATTGTTGTTTACAACAACAGACCAAAGACCAATGTCATGGTAGATCCGGCAACAGTCGTTCAACTGGCGGAAATTCCCAACATTGTTGCGGTCAAGGATTCCACCGGTGATATGAACAACACCGCCGAATACCTGCGCCTGACCCAAGGCATGGACTTTCATGTAATGATGGGTCGTGATACTCTAATTTATGCAGGTCTATGTTACGGCGCTTCAGGCGCGATTGCATCATGCGCAAACGTCGCTCCCGGAATTGCCGTTGATATTTATGAAAAGCATAAACAAGGTGACCACAAGGGCGCCTTGGAGGCACAATTCAAGCTTACCGCCCTGCGCAATGCAACGAGCATGGGCTCCTTCCCGGTAACTATTAAGGAAGCGTTAAAGCTAATCGGCTACGATTGCGGCGACTGCATCAAGCCCATACAACCATTAAATGAAGAACAGCGGACAAAACTGCGTAGCGTGCTTCAGGATATGGGTATCCTATAAGTAAGTAAAGGATTGCTAAACACATGAACGAAATTGTCCAGCGGATGATTTCCACCCAATTCCTGCTGTTTCTTTACATGTTCTGTGGTGTGATTGCATCAAGAATTGGGATTATCCAAAAGGATAACAGACAACCGCTGGTGCGGCTACTCATGGACATTGCCATGCCGATGATGGTGCTTTCCGCTTTCAATAAGCCCACAAGTATGGAGCAGATGAAGGCCTCTATCGTAATCATGACGCTTGCTTTTGTCGGTTGCGTTATCAACGGGTTACTTGGTTGGCTCGCTTTCCGTAAAGTGCCCAAGGAAAAAAGGAGCGCCCTTTTGTACATGAGCATGTTTTCCAACGCAGGCAATGCGGGACTGCCGATTATCAGCCTAGTATTTGGTTCGGGTGGTGTGTTCTTGGCGTCAATGTATCTGATCCCTCCACGCATTTTGCAGTGGACGGTAGGCATCAGCTTTTTTGTTAAAAACAAGGAAAAAAACGCTTGGGTCAAGAACGTTTTACTCAATCCCATGGTGGTGGTGGTTTATATTGGCCTGATTCTCATGTTCACAGGATGGCAAATCCCCGGTGTCTTCGCTACGGCCATCGATTCCCTTGCCGACATGACGGCCCCGCTTTCCATGATGCTGATCGGAGCGACGCTTGCCGATATGGATCTGCGAATGCTAATTGACAAGGAAATCTTGAAAATGAGCTTTTTGCGTCTGATTGCCTTTCCGCTTCTGTTTACCCTAATCCTAACGCCGCTAAAGCTTGACCGAACGACGATGAATATTTGCATCATCCTGCTGGCGATGCCGGCGGCATCCAATACCGCGTCCATCGCTGAGCGTTACGGAGGTGACTACGAGTTCGCATCCGCCTGCATTAGCGTATCCACCCTACTATCTGTTGTTACCGTCCCAATAATTACTTGGATGATTCAGCGTTTCATAAACGCTTGAGCATAGAATATATTTATTAGGAGGAACCATTATGAAAATTGCATTTATCGGACTTGGCATCATGGGCAAGCCCATGGCAAAGAATCTGTTAAAAGCCGGCCACAGCCTGCGAGTTTATGACCGCAATACCCCGGCCGTTGAAGAACTGGAGAAGGCTGGAGCTACCGCTTGCAAGTCCGCTGTGGAAACCGTTGAAGGTGTAGACATGGTAATTACCATGCTGCCCAACAGCCCGCACGTTAAGTCCGTCATGATCGAAGATGACAAGGTTGCCGAACACATGCCCAAGACAGCCGTGTTTGTCGACTGCTCATCCATCAACCCCGTGGCTTCCCGTGAAATTGCCAAGGTGCTGAAAGAAAAGGGCATCGACATGCTGGATGCGCCCGTTTCCGGCGGCGAACCCAAGGCTATTGACGGCACGCTCTCTTTTATGGTGGGTGGCAAGCAGGAAGTGTTTGACAAGTGCAAAGATGTGCTTTCCGCCATGGGCGACTCGGTTGTCCTGTGCGGCGATGTGGGCGCCGGCAACGTAACCAAGCTGTGCAACCAGACCATTGTTGCCATTAACATTGCTGCCGTTGCCGAAGCTCTGCAGATGGGCCAAATGTGCGGCGTAAGCCCCGAAAAGGTATTTGCCGCTATTAGAGGCGGGCTTGCCGGCTCGACCGTCATGAACGCAAAGGCGCCTATGATGATGGACCAGAATTTTACGCCGGGCTTCCGCATTGACCTGCACATCAAAGACCTGAACAACGTTGTAGATGCGGCTGACGCTGCAAATGCGCCCATCCCGCTGACACAGAGTGTCCTTGAAATGATGAAGGTGCTACGAAAAGACGGCGACAGCGTATATGACCACAGCGCATTGTTGAAGTACTACCAGAAGCTTTCAGGCGAAGTATTGCACCGTTAATATGGTATCGGGGACAAAACTCTTGTTTTGTCCCCATTTTTTAATATAACGAGGAGGTTGCTGTAATGATTCCCAGGATTGTTAAAATGGATATCTATCCTGTTGCCGGACGTGACAGCATGGTGCTAAACCTTTCAGGCGCCCATGCTCCCTTTTTTACCCGCAATATCGTGATTTTAGAAGACTCAAGCGGTAATCTTGGCGTTGGCGAAGTGCCGGGAGGCGAAAGAATTACCAAAGCGCTTGAAGACGTGAAGGGTTTGGTACTGGACACAAGTATTGCCGAATACAAGGCCACCCTTAATAAGATACGCGCTTGGCTTGAAAAGAACATTCAAAACGACGTGCGCGGCCTGCAAACCTTTGACCTGAGGGTAGGCGTTCACGTGGTTACCGCCATTGAAGCGCCGCTGCTTGACCTGTTGGGCAAGTTCCTGAACGTACCCGCCGCAGCGCTGATGGGCGACGGTGTTCAGCGTGACAGGGTTCAGTTCCTAAGCTACCTTTTCTATATTGCCGACCGCAAAAAGACTGACCTGCCATACCACAGTGAAGAAGACGGCTCCTGTGAGTGGTACAGACTGCGCAATGAAGAAGCGCTAACGCCCGAATCCATTGTCGCCTTAGCCAAAGCTACCGAAGAAAAGTATGGCTTTGTGGACTTTAAGCTAAAAGGCGGCGTGTTTTCACCCAAGGAAGAGCTAAAGGCCGTTCAGGCAATCAAGGCCGCCTACCCCGACGCACGAGTGGATCTTGACCCCAACGGTTGCTGGAGCCTCAAAGAAGCGCTCGAAATCGGCCCTGAACTCAAGGAAGTTCTTTCCTACTGCGAAGACCCAGTCGGCGCTGAGGGTGGCTATTCCGGCCGTGAAGTCATGGCGGAATTCCGCAAAGCGACCATGATGCCCACCGCCACCAACATGATTAACACCGATTGGCGGCAAATGTATCACACCATTACCCAGCAATCTGTTGATATTCCCTTGGCCGACCCGCATTTCTGGACCATGAACGGCTCAGTGCGCGTGGGACAATTGTGCAACGAATTTGGCCTGATGTGGGGCTGTCACAGCAACAACCACTTTGATATCTCCCTTGCGATGGTCGTTCAGTGCGCAGCGGCAATTCCCGGCAAGATGAACGGCATTGATACCCACTGGATCTGGCAAGAAGGTCGTGAGCGGCTGACTAAAAAACCGCTGCAAATCATTGATGGCTGCATTGATCTGCCCAAGGAACCCGGCCTTGGTATCGAAGTAGATATGGAGCAGATTAAGAAAGCCAATCAACTATACCACGAGCATGGATTGGGCGCCCGCAACGATGCCATCGGTATGCAATACCTAATCCCCGGCTGGACCTTCGACCACAAGAAACCGGCCCTGGTTCGATAAATTTAAATCTATGCGAACATATATACAAATGAACCCAAGCGACAATGTGGCTATCACCGTGAAAGCCGTCGCTATGGGTACCGAATTGATGCCGGGAATCGTGACGCAAACAGAGATTCCTCAAGGACATAAAGTTGCATTGCAGGACATTCCAAAGGATGGGAAAATTATCCGCTATGGTGTGACGCTTGGCTATGCGCTGAGCGATATCGCCAAGGGGGCATGGATTAACGAAAACATGCTGCGCCTGCCCGTTCCCCCGCAGCTTGACAACATGCCCTATGCAACCAATTTGAAGACCGACCTGCCAAAAGCCACCCAGACCACTTGGATGGGCTATGAAAACCCGCTGGGCGGCTACGCAGGGACACGCAACTTGCTTGGCATCCAAACAACGGTGCAATGCGTTCAGGGCGTTTTGGACGTGGCAGTTGAAAGAATACGCAAGGAACTTTTACCAAAGTATCCCTATGTGGATGATGTAGTGGCTTTGAATCATGCCTACGGCTGCGGTGTAGCCATTAACGCCCCGGAAGCAATCATACCCATCAGAGCGCTTCAAAATTTGTGTGAACACCCAAATTTTGGCGGAGAGTTAATGGTGGTAACTTTAGGTTGTGAAAAACTGACAGCCGACATGCTTGTAGGCCCTGAAAATAACACGCCGGAAAATGTGGTTGTTCTACAGGACCACGAAGGGTTTGAAGCTGGTGTCCAAGCCATTATGGTAATGGCACAAAAAAAGCTGGAGAAGTTAAACCTGCGTAGGCGAACAGAGCAGCCGTTATCCAAGCTTTTGGTAGGTATGCAGTGCGGCGGGAGCGATGCCTTTTCTGGCGTCACCGCAAACCCCGCTGCCGGCCACGCTTCCGACATGTTGGTTGAAGGCGGTGCCACCGTGCTGTTCAGCGAGGTGACCGAAGTAAGGGACGGTGTACACCTAATCGCGCAGCGCTGCGTAACAGCGGACGTTCGTGACAAATTGGCTGCAGAAATGCGCTGGTACGACAATTATCTGGAAGCAGGTATGGTTGACCGCAGCGCCAATCCCACCCCCGGTAACAAAAAAGGCGGCCTTAGTAATATCGTAGAAAAAGCCATGGGTTCTATCGCTAAAAGCGGCACCTCGCCCATTGTTGAAGTGTTGTCCCCTGCCGAAAAGCCTACTAAAAAAGGCCTTATCTTTGCAGCCACTCCTGCCAGTGACATAGTGTGCGGGCCTTGCCAACTGGCTAGCGGTATTGGCTTACAAGTATTCATGACCGGACGTGGAACGCCTTATGGCTTAGCAGCAGCGCCTGTTATTAAGGTATGTAGCCGCAACGAAATGATGGATTCATGGCACGATTTAATTGACATAAATGCCGGTCCCATCGCAACAGGCGAAAAAACCATTGCTGAGGTTGGAGAGGAGCTATTTAATTATATCCTTACAGTTGCTAGCGGAGATGAACAACCGTGGGCAGAAAAGCACCGATTATTCAACTATCTATGTATTTTTAACCCTGCACCTATCACCTAATAATGTAAAAGTAGCCCTTCCTAAAACATGATCGCTTCAGTTATATGCTTAATTTCACGCTAAAAACCCGACAGTATTAACACTGTTGGGTTTTTAGCGGAGGAGGACTTTGAACCCATGCAACGGTTTCAGCTTCACTAATACTATGTTACTTTTAGAATAGCAATTTTATCGCAGCGGATTTTTCGGTTTTGCAAAACCTGGTGAAGAAAGTATAGTGGACCTTATGCTGACTGAATCAGGCACAGTCAAAGAGGAAAAGACATGTGAGAAAACGCTGGTTTAAAGGCAACATAGTATAAGCTCGTTGGCAGTACCGAAAAAGGTATATGTTTGTTTAACCTTGCTGAAATTTATGTTCCTATGATGATAGATCTGAAATTTGTATTATTTAATAGAAGTACTAATAAATGAATTTTAAAAATGCCCCGCAGTCGTAAACTACGGGACACAGTGGTTGAGCGGGCGCATCCACTATGAAAAGCGTCCTTGGTAACAAGAACAATTAGTAAGTGGGGGAAAAAGTTTCAATGATATTTTTGAACAGATTAATATCATCTTGTGTTATGCTCGGATCAACATTTCCCATTTCATCTAACCTGTAGAAGTAGAAACCAAATGCATTGGCATTCAGCATGATCTCGCCGTACAAATAAGGGCCGTAAGTATTGGTTCCGGTTATTATTGCAGCCGGATACTTACCGGCAATAACATTATCAATATACGTTGGATTTTCATCTTTAAAATCATTCAGTAGGAACTCTAAATATCCATCCCACAATTCTTTTGGGCTATTCCAAAGAGAAATTTTTGCCCAGTCACTGTAGAAAAACAACTTCGCCTCAATCAGCATCCGTTTATCCGATGAGTACATATGGCCAAAGCTTAACGCACCATAGCGGTCATTGGCCGAAGAGGTATCAATCGTCCAATCGCTAGGAATATAGAGTCGATAGTAATACGTTGAAAAGGTTTTTACCATTTTGGCACTGGAAGTACCAAAAACACAACATAGCACCAACACTATGGGGAGTACGACTGAGACGAAGCGTTTCATTGTTTTTACCTCTGAGATGATTTGTTTTCAAGGAGCTACAGTTATTTCATGGAAGCCATTTCTTTAAGCACTTGCGCTCGAGCGGCGTAGATTAAACCTTTAATCCAAGCATCGCTGGTGGCACGGTTGGTCTTGGCACCTAATAGTTCAGGATTTACACTACGGTGACTATGGTCACAGAAGATGGGTCCGTTAAAGCCACTACGGACAAACTGGAGCATTAGTTCATACATATCGGCATAGCCATCTTCTGCCAGAGTCTCTTCGAAGTAGCCCGAATAGTCTTCGTTCAACGGTCCAGAAACATTACGGAAGTGTACTTCGAAAACCTTGCCGCCGCGAACAAACTCATCAATATCACCTAGTAAATCGTCGGTAAAGAGCAAGCCTCCCTCCAACATGCATCCGGTACAAAGTTTCATGCCAAGGTATGGACTATCATTGGCCAGTTCAAATGCACGGCGATAGTCATCGGAAGATATGATTAAGCTACCCACCCCTCCAAGATAAGGTACCGGAGGATCGTTGGGATGTAACGCCATACGGACATTGGTCTCTTCACACACAGGAAGTACACGCTCTAAGAAATCCCCAAAAGTCTTCCACATTTCTTCGCGAGTATAGTAACGGTCGTTCTTTAACTCCATGGGATCAAGTTTTTCCATGTCGGTAGCAGAAGCATTCGCACCATGAATCATGACAGGTACATCACCTGTACGTGATATGCCGTTGGGTTGCCAGGCAATGGCAACGGTTCGAATGTTGACTGAGTCCATCAAACGCAGGTAATCCTTGAATTTTTCGATCTCTTCTTCCCAGCCTTCCAGCTGCAGATGGATAATCGTGTTTTTCTGATACCTGTAATAACTCGCAAGGAGAATCTCAAAGCCACCATGTTCAAAGTTGCGCAGTCTCTCTACAATGGGATAAAGGGCTTCATAGTTAAGTTCCTCCTCTTTAACAGATAGCTCTACTGCGTTGATGCCCATCTGTTTCCACATTCTAAGCTCATCGTCTGTGGTGCCAGAATTGACGCCGGCAATGATCTGAGGTTTGGCCAACGGGTTGGTTTTGGCGGTGTTCAGTGGAATTACAGAGTAGGAGACACACAGCGTAGTGTTGGCGGCTTTCTCTTCAACGGGCGTTACTGTGCTGGCCTGTTCAAGAAGCCTGTTGGGCTCAATCACAATTCCATCATAGATTGGATCGCTTCCTAGCGCGGGACGAGAGTTGGGCTCGGTGTTTGTTCCTTCAGACAAGATTGATAAGCCGGGCAGCAACATCAGTACAGTAAGTAGTAATGCTAGAATTTTTTTCATTGTTTTTCTCTCCTTGTTCATATTTTTTCGTTTTCTCATTTTACGAAAGTCACAAAAAANTCAGTCACTGCATTAGAGGGGTCTTATTGGACACAGATACAAGTCGAATGATTTTCCAACATAATNTCTTGGCAGATGAAATGGANAATAAGGAACGTAAAAGGTTTTTTGGTCAATGTGATCCTCTGGGTATCAATAGAAAATCAATACGATTTTCTAGAAAATGAAATACTTCTTGAAAAAACAGAGCGCCTGACCAAACTGTTTGTTTTTGGATAGAGCTATGAAAGTGACAGGGTTTAAGGTGATTGAGCCGATTGCCTTTATCTTCAACGGGTTTATCTGCTTTGCGATGGTTGCCAATACGATTCTAGTGTGAACAGGCTATAGTTTTAAATATACCGCCACCTCATGCCATTCACTGTTCAATCGTTGACTTATCTCGTTGTTGGTATAATCGTCCATGAGGGTAGGCCCATGACATCCCTCGCATAAAGGTCGGCTCAAAGTAACACAATGTGGTTGCGATTATGTTCTAGAAATATAAAGTAGCTCACAGCAGATTGAAGGATTATTACCTCACTCTAATCAACAAGCTGAAATGTATCCATGACATTTTCAGCGTTAATAATGTCGCCTGTCTTCTTTAAATTGACCTTGTAATACGCGCCCTTCTTAAGAGTAGCCGCCAGTACTTCTGCCTCAGCTTTTGTCATGCCCTCAGTGCGGATAAGCTCGACCCATCCCTCGCCACGGAAAGACTCAACAGGGCCGCTGGTAAAGGTAGTGCCTGCATTGACGCCGGAATCGCTATAGACATTGCCGTCATAATCATCCTGTACATGAGCGCCTATCTGCACGAACCATGTATCGGGATCGTAAACGAAACCATCCTTGGCAAAGAGGAAACCCTTGCTCATATCAAAGTCGGTTTTGGCGCTTCCACCTTGGGAAGCGGTATTAATCAGTACACTTTCTTCCACGCCGCCCTTGTTCAGGAATACATCATAGCCATGCATAACGATGATCTCGGTGTTTTCATCTATCTGAATGACAGTATCGCCGCCTTCGTGCTTGAAGGGTCCAGTTTCCTCAACAGTAAAGAGCTTGGTGGGATCTGCATTGGTGGCATCGATCTTGACTTCAATACCCTCAATAACATCATAGGGATTCTTGCCCTGCGCTGCCACCATCTCTTCATACTTTGCATCATAGGCTTGATACAACATTGCAGATGCGCGTTTTTCAGCAAAGTTAACTACCTCTTCTGTTCCTTCACGCAGGAAGTGTAGGAAAGGATATTCCGTACCAAATTTTTCGTTGTACATTTCACGCATACTCTGGACTTCCATATAGGGGAACTGATTGGTATGCTGAGGTAAATTGTATATGCCATCAGCCTGCTGACCGGTGCTGGTCTTCAGGTAAGGCAATACGCTTTGCAGATGACGCAAAGAACGTATAAATGCGGGGCGCAGATATCCAACAGAGGTATCGTTCAGACCATTAATGCCATATCCACCCATGTAGACGAAAAACAGTTCATCGCCTTCTGCATAATCTGTAATACTACGCTCGCCGGTTTCCGCATTGTAGACCAAGTGGGCATCTTTCATACCGCCCTCACCGACAGTAACCTGATAAACACAGGATGCAACACCGGGAGTATGGCCGGGGGTCAGGGTGGGATAGCAGGAAAGACCTTCGCCCAGCTCAAGCCAAACATCCATCTCGTACCAATCAGTAATGGTGGCACGGAAAGCATATTCCGTTGAGGGCAGAGCTCCTTTCGTGTCCTTAAAACCGTATTTGTCGTAGCCGACACCATCTTCGTAGGTCTCATAAACCCTGGCCACGCCGCCGGAACGAACGATCATCTCCCATAAATCGAAAGATGTTCCGTAATGGTCGGCATGCCCGTGACTCAACAGAACTTGGTTGATGTCGCGGCTGTCTAAGTTAAGATCCTTTAACGCCTTTTCATCATTCTTCCAGTATTGATAACCGCTCGGCGGCCAACCGGTGTCGTAACGTACTAAACTATAATCATCACCGCTGGAAGCATAGAACAAATAGTTCATCGCTTCATTATCACCGGTAGACCACATCTTACCGTCAACAACGGCAAAAGGAGCTGCGGAAGTAAGGAAGGGCACGCTGCTGGGCTTGGGATTCCCCTGATCTGCGGTAGATAGATCAGAGCCTACACGGTTGCTGGAAGGTACTAACCCAACACTATTACTGACATCGGCGATTGCAGACGCAAAGTAATAGATCTCGACCACCTGAGCAGCGCCTTCGTCATAGGCAGTATAATCACTATCAAAAATTGCGATTGCAAATTGACGCTTCTCAGATACAGTGTCGTATATAAGTCCATCCTTGGAAGGAGTTACAGGGATGTCTGCGAAAGTTTTTGCGGTAGAAATATAAGTCTCATTATCCACCTCGTATACTTTCACATCCGCAGCCACTGTATACTGTTCTATAAACACTTCAGTGGCCATATTGCCGTCACCCAAGGTAATCTTGTCATCTTCTTTAGCCAGCACCCAGCCTGACGCTACCATGTTGCCGGCTTCGCCGGTCATGATGCCCGTGCCTTCTATACCACGGTGTTTTACAGTACTGCCAACTTTAGTCAGGTCTCCACCATATTTGGCGGTATCAAAGAATAATCCTCTTTGTAGTACTCTGCGAACGTCAATAATCTCGCCAACTGCATTCTTGCAGAGTTCCACAAACACGCCTGGGCTGAAATTCATATCACCACGACGGCTCACGTCATAGCCAATGCGTACCAGAATGACATCTGCCTCATCGATAGCGGGCGCGCCTTCCAGCTGCTCATTGGTCAGGTTAAAGATCTTTTCAGTGGTGAGACCTTCAAGTTTGGTGTCTCCACCAGCCGGCATGATACTTACGGTCAAGCTGCCATCGCCATTGTTAATGGGAGCATCAGTAACCCAACCGTATATACTGGAAGCCACAACCATATCGACAGGGTTCTCTCCTCCTGCGATACCCGTAGACAAAACACTCACAAACATGGCCGTTACAAGAAGCACAACTAATGAATGCCTTAACATACATGTAATTGTTTTCATTTTTTTCCTCCTTAAAGTATTGTGTCATAGCCTGTTCACACTAAAAAACAATCATCACCAAGTAGATAAAGTCACTGAAGACAAGGACAAGCTTATCATAGTAAACAAACAACCTCTAGTACAACAGCAAGTGGAGCGAAAACAAGTCTTTTCAATAATGTATCCTCCTTAATATTATTTTAGGTTTAACCCTTCTAATATATTTGATATGCAAAAATCATGCCATAAACGACAAATCTTAGAAGAATCGCTTAATTATTTTTATTAATAATTTATTTTTGTAAAGATTGGTTTTGTTATGATATTGTGAAAGTAATTTTCCGTATGTAATGTATTTTTAAGTTATTTATTATGATTATTCATCCAAAAAGATTTCAGGATAATTCTCATATGGTTTCCATATGAAATGGTTTTGTTTCATACGGAAATCGTCGCCTTTATACAACGTTGGAATATAACCCAAAAAGTCATATATAGAAAAAACTCTCACCTCAGAATGGCTTCTTTTTGAACACTGCCCCGCCGAACCGATAGAAAAGTAGCGTCACAATAGATGACAACATATCTCTCTTTAACAGGACGATTGTGGAAGGCTTTCACATCTTCGTCAACTAATTTCGTGATATTTGAAATGGTTGCCGGTGAGTAATGATGACCATACATTTTCTCGATTAAATCAGCCACTTCTCGGGTCGTGATCCCTTTCTTGTAGAGCTGAACTACCGTGGTTTCCAAGTCGTTTCCCGTTTGTTTGTAGGAGGGTATAAGCTGCTGTACGAACTCACCTATTCGGTCTCGGGGAACGGTGATGTTAAGGGTTCC
>JGI24712J26585_10000212_pt1 | contig 49183 bp, 53 predicted proteins | sample BioPla3DNA2_FD_26585 | JGI IMG/M metagenome (IMG submission 26585) | reverse complement strand
AAAGCGCATGTGGCAGGCGGCGTGCCGAATATTTTCCTGCAGATTGCCAAGGCGGATGCGTATCACATCGGGGCGCTGTTGTACTTTTTTATGATTGCCTGCGGCGTATCGGCCACCTTGCTCGGGGTGAACCCGTTTAATCAACCGGGTGTGGAAGCGTATAAAGTCAGTATGTTTAGAGAATTGGGCAAGCCCGGATTCACAGAATAGAGGAACCCTTATTTGAACGAGATCAAAGAGATTCTGAAAGAAAGTGCGCGCTCGTTGCGCGCGTATCTGAAGGCGCAGTTTATCATGCTGGGCGTGGTTTTTGTTCTGTATGCGATCGGTCTTCTCATCATCGGCGTCAGTGCGCCGCTGCCAAAAGCGCTGGGCATTGCCGCGGTGGATTTTATCCCGATGGTGGGAAGTGGCCTGATTATGATTCCCTGGGCGGCCATTACGCTGGCCCGGGGGCAGCAGTCGATGGCACTGGCCTTAGGGATACTCTATGTCATTATTACGGTACTGCGTATGGTCATCGACCCGATTATCACCGGCCGTTCGATCGGCGTGCATCCGTTTGTGACCGTATTGGTTACGATTGCCAGTTCATTGCTGCTCGGCCCGGCGGGGGTGATTGTGGGGCCATTGGTGGCGGTGGTACTAAGCACGATGGTGCGGGTGCGCAATTTGCGCAGTGTCGAATACAATGAACGAAACGAACGAAAAAGAAAGAGGAACCAACGATGAAACTGGCAGCTGTACTGCCGCATCCGCCCTTGCTGGTTCCTTCGGTGGGGCGGGGATCGGAAGACGGCATTCCGGATACGGTCCGCGCTTACCGAAGCATTTGCCGGGCGATTGCGGAGGAAAAACCCGACCGCGTGGTGATTGTATCGTCGCATGTGCCGATGTATAAAGATTTGTTTCTTCTGCCATCCGACACAGAATTTATCGGGAACTTCCGCGCGTTCGGCGACTATGACACCCGCCTGGATGCACAGGGGGATCCCGATTTTTTGCGCAGACTGATGCGAAAAGAAGCGCAAAGGCGGATTCCCTACGCAACGGACACCCATCCGCAAGCCGATCATGCAACGGCGGTCCCCTTGTTCTTTTTGCAGGAAGCGGGGCTGCACTGCCCGATTGTGCGTGTGGCAATTAGCGGATTGTCTTTGGAAAAGCACTGGGAGATGGGGCGCGTACTGGCGCAAACGGCAAAAGAAGAAGGCGGACAGACGGCTTTTATTGCCAGCGGAGACTTGTCGCATGTATTAAAAGAAACCGGACCCTATGGCTACAAAAAAGAAGGCCCCGCCTACGATGCACAGGTCATGCAGGATCTGCGTGCAGCCGATTTTTCTGCGCTATTGGATTATGACGAGAGCTTTCTTAGAAACGCGTCCGAATGCGGACACCGGACGTTTGTGATCTTAGGCGGCGCCCTGGAGAAGGAACAGAAAAAAACCTTGCAGAGTTCCTATGAAGGGCCCTTCGGCGTAGGCTACGGCACCGTTTTGTATGAACGGGAAGAGAAGACAGGAGAATAAAATGCATCCGTATGTGAAACTTGCCCACGACACCATCCAAAACCGCCTGGCAGGCCGCGCGCTTCCTGTTGCCGGCGCGGATTTTCCGCAGACGCGGGCCGCGGTTTTTGTCACGCTGCACAGAAAAGGAGAGCTGCGCGGGTGTATCGGCACGCTGATTCCCCGTTTTGCTACGATCGACGAAGAGATAAAAACCAATGCCATCAGTGCCGCGTTTGAAGATCCCCGCTTTTTACCGCTCACAGAAAAGGAACTGCCGGAGCTGGTTGTTTCGGTGGATGTGTTGAGCCGGCCCGAACCGATTCGGTCCGAAGCGGATCTGGATCCGAAAACCTACGGGGTGATTGTAGAGAGCGGCAAAAAACGCGGGGTTCTTTTGCCCGACCTGGAAGGGGTGGACACGGTGGCGTATCAGATTGCCATCGCCCGCAACAAAGCAAATATTCGGGACGACGAAAAGATCCAGCTGTACCGGTTTACGGTCACGCGGCATGAATAAGACCGTCTGCCCGGTGTGCCCGCATCACTGCATATTAACAGACACATACAAGGGGCGTTGCAACAGCCGGGAGGCGGTAGAACAGCAAAGCCGCTCGCGGACCTATGGGCGCATCGTGTCGGCCGGGCTCGACCCGATAGAGAAAAAGCCGCTGCACCGCTTTTATCCGGGCAGCCTGATTCTGTCGGTAGGCACGACCGGTTGCAATCTGGATTGTCCGTTTTGTCAGAACTGCGCGATTGCCCATCCGGAGAGTCCGGTGCGCACGTATCCTGTCAGCCCCGAAGAACTGGTGGAGCGGGCCTGTGCATTACAGAATAAGGGAAATATCGGCATCGCCTATACTTACAACGAGCCCCTGATCGGCTATGAATACGTCAGGGATACGGCCAAGCTTGCCCGGAAAGCCGGTTTGAAAAATGTAGTCGTGACCAATGGTTTCACAACGGATGATGTATTGGATGCCCTTTTGCCGGTTATCGACGCGTGGAATATTGATCTGAAAGGCGATGAGGCATTCTACCGGGCACTGGGAGGCAGCTTGGCTCCGGTGAAAAACACGATCCGCCGCGCCGCGGCGGTCTCGCATGTGGAGCTGACGACACTCGTCATCCCCGGTAAAAACGACGATCCCCAAGCATTTGAAAACATTGTGCAGATGGTGGCGGAAATTGACCCGTCGATTCCGTTGCATATATCCCGCTTTTTCCCCGCGCGCAAATGGCGCCATATCCCGGCAACGCCCCACCCGATCTTACAGGCAATGCAAGCGATTGCCCAAAAGCATTTGGAAATCGTAATACCCGGAAATGTTCACGATCTCTTATGATCCCATTAATAGTATGAATTATGAATCCTGCAAACATCGGATATACTCAGATGAGGATAAGAAGGGGGAAGACAAATGACGCNATCACAACTATTGCCAAGCAATTTTGATGAATTTTTGGATGCCCGCAAAGAAGGTTTTATTGCGGCAAAGGAATTTAAGGAAAACGGCGGGCGGATCGCCGGTTGCTTGTGTTCCTATACACCACTGGAGGTTTTGGATGCTGCGGGCTTTGCCGCTATCGGCCTTTGCGGGATCGACAATGAAACCATACCGGACGCCGAGGCCGACTTACCGAAGAACCTATGCCCATTAATCAAAGGGACCTATGGATACGCCCTGACACAAAAATGTCCCTATACCTATTTTGCCGACATTATCATTGGTGAGACGACCTGTGATGGAAAGAAAAAAATGTATGAACTGTTGGCAGATCTAAAAGATGTGCATGTCATGCAATTGCCGCAAGCACAAAACCGGTCTTATGCGAAAGAGATATGGCGGGAAGAACTACGCATTCTCAAACAGACATTGGAAGAGAAGTTTCAATTGACGATAACGGATGAACAGCTTCGTGAAGCGGCAGAAAAAAGAAACCGCTATCGACAGGCTGTCACTTCCATGTATGCTTTGCAAAAGAACGTGCCACCTGTTCTGAAAGGGACAGAGATTATGGTAAAGCTCTTGAAAGGCACTTTCCATTTTGAAATAGATAAAGTATCGACAGGAATTGAACAACGGGTCATAGAAGCACAAAAAGCCTATGCGCAAGGCGAACGGCCGGTTCATCAGGACGAAAAAAGAATCCTGCTAACGGGCTGTCCCGCAGGTGGCGTCATCGGTAAAGTCGCCACTACGATTGAAGATAGCGGAGGCGTGATTGTGTGTCTGGATGACTGCAGCGGGGTGCGTACCATGAAGCAAATGGTAGATACCGAAACCGACGCGATTTTAAACGCCATTGCCGATCGATATTTACGTATTCATTGCTCCGTTATGTCACCGAATGAAGACCGGATCGAAAACACAATGGAGATGGCAAAAGAATATCAGGCAGACGGTATTATAGAAATCGTCCTCTCCGCCTGCCATACCTTCAATATCGAATCCGAGCGGGTAAGACGCCGTGCACAGGAAATGGGTATTCCTTATATGCAATTGGAAACCGACTACTCCACCACGGATGTCGGTCAAATCCAAACGCGTATTGCGGCCTTTATCGAAATGTTATAGAGCGCGTTCGGATGCTTTCAGAATGCAGACAGAGCTATGTACTGTAGGGGTCAAACAAGAATCTCCTCCGCCGGCTGCTGCGCTTGCGGGAGTTTGTACGGGCATGCCGGAATAAAGCAGCCATCAATTCGAAACATTGGATAATAATCATGCATGAAATCGCTTCGAATTGGGTGGTCTTTAGGGAAGGATAAACGATCCGATAGATTATTCTTTTAACGAACGGTTAAAGATTGCCGTTATAAAGCTTTTTCACAAGTAGATAATATATCACTTTTTGTTACGTTCGCCAAATAAAATGAAATCCATGTCATGAATTAATTGGTATTTTATTGACTCTCATGTTACAATTAATTAGGTATTAGAAGACCATTGCGGAACAAAAATTAGGAGGCGTGTATGTACAAAATCGTAAAAAAAGAGAGGCTCAACGACAACGTGACCCGTATGTCGATTGAAGCACCTCTGGTAGCTAACAAAGGAAAAGCCGGGCAGTTCATTATTTTCCGCGTGGACGAGTTCGGTGAGCGTGTTCCTTTAACGATCGCAGGTACCGACAAAGAAGCCGGCACCGTAGACATTATCTTCCAGACGGTCGGAAAAGCGACCCGTATGCTGCAGCATAAAGAAGAAGGCGAAGAAATCCTGGACTTTGTCGGCCCGTTGGGAAAACCTTCCGAATTGGCTGGACACAAAAGAGCCTGTGTCGTCGGCGGCGGCGTAGGTACGGCAATTGCCTATCCTTCTGCGGTGGAACTGCATGAACAAGGCGCAGAAGTGGACGTCATTGTCGGCTTCAGAAACAAAGATATTGTTATCCTGGAAGACGATTTTAAAGCCGTTTCGGATAATTTATATATGATGACCGATGACGGATCCTACGGAGAACACGGATTCGTTACAAAGAAACTGGAAGACCTTTTGGAAGCCGGCGAAACCTATGATGTTGTCGTCGCGATCGGCCCGGTACCCATGATGAAAGCCGTTGTGGACCTGACCCGCCCGAAAGGCATTCATACGCTGGTTTCCCTGAACCCGATCATGGTGGACGGTACGGGTATGTGCGGCGGCTGCCGTGTATCGATTGCCGGCGAAACAAAATTCGCCTGCGTAGACGGCCCCGAGTTTGACGGATTTGACGTAGACTTTGACGACCTGACCCGCAGAAACCGCGCCTATTTGGACGAAGAAAAAGAAAAAGACCACGCATGCCGCATGCAAATGGCAGCCGATCTGGCAAAAGCGGCCGAAGCAGCGGAAACGGCAGAATAATATAGCTCAGGCAGAATCATATAACACGAAAAGGAGAGTTTGAATGGCTAAACCTAAACGTAATATGAGTCCTGAGAAGGTGGAAATGCCTTCTCAGGATCCGAAGGTACGCGCAAGAAACTTTAAAGAAGTAGCCGAAGGCTATACCGAGGAAATGGCTCGCGAAGAAGCACAGCGCTGCTTGCAGTGCAAACATAAACCCTGTATGGAAGGGTGTCCGGTAAATGTACAGATCCCGGATTTCATTAACCTGATCAATGAAGGTGACTACATTGCGGCCAATCAGAAAATCCTGGAAACCAATGTATTGCCGGCCGTCTGCGGACGCGTTTGCCCGCAGGAGTCGCAGTGTGAACAGCGCTGCGTGCGTGGCGTAAAAGGCGAACCGGTTGCGATCGGTCGTTTGGAACGCTTTGTTGCCGACTATTTCCGCGAGCATTCCGAGCCGAAACCCCATGGCTATGAAAAGAACGGACACAAAGTGGCCGTTATCGGATCGGGCCCTGCCGGCCTGAGCTGTGCGGGTGACTTGACCCGTATGGGTTATGAAGTAACCATTTTTGAATCCCTGCCGGAAGGCGGCGGCGTACTGGTATACGGTATTCCGGAATTCCGTCTCCCGAACGATATTGTAAAAAATGAAATCAATCAGTTGAAACTCGACGGTGTGGATCTGGAGACCAATACCATCGTGGGCCGTTCGGTAACGATCGACGAACTGATGGATGATTTCGGATTCGAAGCCATCTTTGTCGGATCCGGTGCCGGCCTGCCGGTGTTCCTGGGAATCCCCGGTGAAAACTCCGTTGGCGTTTACTCCGCAAACGAGTATCTGACCCGCTCCAATCTGATGCGCGCCTATGACGATCGTTACGATACCCCGATCCGTCACAGCAAGAAGGTCGCGGTTATCGGCGGCGGAAACGTTGCGATGGACTCGGCCCGTACGGCTCTTCGTATCGGCGCGGATGAAGTCTATATCATTTACCGCCGTTCGTTTGAAGAAATGCCCGCACGTACCGAAGAAGTGCATCACGCACAGGAAGAGGGCGTCATCTTCAAAAACCTCACCAATCCGGTAGAAATCCTGCAGGATGAAAAGGGTGAAGTAGTAGGGATTCGCTGCGTACAAATGGAATTAGGCGAACCTGATGCATCCGGACGCCGTCGTCCGATTCCTGTAGAAGGTTCGGAATTCGATATCGAGCTGGATACCGTGGTTGTCGCTGTCGGTACCAATCCCAACCCGCTGATCAAGTCCACCACAGAAGGATTGGACGTGACCGAATGGGGCGGCATTATCACCGACGAAGCCGGAACAACCTCGCGCGAAGGCGTATTCGCCGGCGGCGATGCCGTAACCGGTGCAGCGACCGTTATCTCGGCAGCAGGTGCCGGAAAAGTTGCGGCCGCAGCAATCGACGAATACATCAAAAACAAAAACGCCTAAGGTACACAGGCCTTGAAACCCCCGCTCGTCGGGGGTTTTGTTTTACCCGGACGCGTTACTCTGTTACACTACTAAGAAGAGTATGTTTGGAAGAGTAGGTTGATAACTAATGAAGAAGAAACGTATACGGGCCTCTTTGTTCGGGGTGAAGGCACTGTCGTATGCCAATGTGGAAGACATCCCGGGCAATATACTGGACCTGGGCGAAGGGGATAATCCGTACGGATTGGAGAGCTCGCTGTTTGCGGGGGTGAATCTGATGAAACCGGCACTGTGGGCTTCGTATCCGCATAGCCTGCCCGGGATCAAAGAGGATCTGATCCGCTGGTGGAGTGATACCTGCCCCTTGTCTTCGGAGAATCTGTTTCTGACCGCAGGGAGTATCGATGCGATCTATAAAATCCATGCGCTGTTTGATCCGGCGAAAGGGCGGGCGCTGGGCATTGCACCGCAGTTTTCCGAAGCGGCGGCACATGCGCAGGCGATGGGCTTTTCTTTGCAGGCGCTTTGTTTGCGTGAGGAAGAAGGGTTTCGGATACCGGTGGAGGCGCTGTGTGAAAACCTGACACCGGAGGTTTCCTATGTGCATCTGGAACATCCGCATAATCCGACCGGGCAGGCGCTCTCGTTGCCGGATTTGCAACGGATACTGGACAAAGCGGTGTCTACCGGAAGCTATGTCGTTGTTGACGAAGCTTATGGGGACTATTTGCCGCGGGGTGCTTCCGCTGCCGTATTTTTGCCGGCCTATGACAATCTGATCGTGATCCGCAGTTTTTCCAAAGGATTCGGTTTGGCAGGGGCGCGGGCCGGCTATCTTCTTGCACACAAGGCATTGCAGGAACCTCTTTTGCAACTGACCAATCCCTTTGTGATCGCCGGGCCAACGGGGATTCTCCTGCACCGCTTGTTGCAGGCGGACGAAGAAATTACGGCCGTACGGCAGAAGATCGCCGGCACAAAACAACGGCTTCGCGCGCGGATCGGCCGCCGCCTGCATATGGGAAAGACAGAGGACACCGTGCCGATCGGTCTGTTATACACCGAGGGGAAAGAAGATCTCGAAAGAGCTTTTTGGCAAGAGGGAATCCGGGTGGTCAGCGGGCTGCATTATCCCGGTTTGCATCGCCATTGTGTACGGGTCCGCATGCCGAAAGAAGAAGACGAAGCCCGTTTCTTTCGCGTGGTGGACCGCTTAAACAACAGGTAAAATCGGCGGAAAATCTTTGTATAAACCTGTTTTGAACGGGCAATGCGGGTATAGAATAAAACGGACACCGAATCAAAATCGATCAGGGAGGTCACTATGCCCGAACAGAACTATATCCGCCTATTCGGACCGGAACACTTTTTGTATATTGCGATCCTGCTGGTTTTTGCCGTCTGTTTGTTTGCTTTTCGCACAAAAATCCCCAAACACCGCAAGGCGATCACCATAGGCATATTGCTTGTGAGCCTGTTTCAGCAGGTCCTTTTGTATTCCTCCTATTTTTATCTGCTGGACTTTCACCTGGGAGAATCCCTTCCGTTTCATATCAGCCGGATCAGTTCCCTGCTGGGCATTCTTCTGCTTTTAACGAATAATCGGAAGACATTTGCCGTTCTTTCGTTTTTCAGCCTGTATGCCTGGGCCACCTTTCTGTATCCCAGCCGCGTGTATGCAATCACGCATCCGATCGGGCTGAGTTTTATCATCAATCATGTGATTACCATCCTGCTGCCGTATTATATGATGATTGCCTACGGTCTGCAGATTAAAAAAGGAGACAGAAACACCGCTTTCGGCTGGTTTACCACGTATTTGGCTTTTGTGTATTTTTTCAATCCGCTGGTAGACGGTAATTATTTTTATCTGAAATACCGACCGGTTTTTGCGCACTGGCCGGATTATGTATATCTGCCGGCAGCCCTTGCCGTGACGTATCTGGGTTTCTGGCTGGGAGAACGCTGGTATCTGTTTATCCAGCAGAAGCTGTCGTACAGGCGGTACCGCACAGGAACCCATCGACACAAAGACAGGGGAATGAAATGAACGAGTCGAAATCCCATGACACCCGGCGCACCGAAGCGCTGTATGAAGTTTATGACGAAGAGGAAAGACTGAACCATACCAAGGCTGGCAGCATCGAATTCCTGACAACGCTGCATTATATCAAGCGGTATGTGAAGCCCGGACAAAAGATACTGGATATAGGGGCCGGAACCGGCGCCTACAGCTTGTATCTGGCGGAACAGGGCTATTCGATGACCGCGGTTGACCTTGTGGCAAAACATGTGGAAATCATGCAGCAAAAAGCGGACCNGGCCTGGCCCCTTACGATCCGGCAGGGCAATGCGACCGACTTGTCCTTTTTTGCAGACCATTCGTTTGACGCCGTTTTGCTGCTGGGACCCCTGTATCATTTAAGAGAAAAAGAAGATCGGGCGAAAGCCATGGCAGAAGCCAAGCGCGTATTGAAAGACGACGGGGCTCTTTTCATCGGATTTATTCCGAATGATGTNGTGCTATTGCGCGAATTCTTTTTTGACCCGGCATTTTTGACCGGCGATTCCTATGACCATGACACCTTCCGCCTGGCAGATGATCCCTTTGTGTTTTTCACGGTGGAGCAATGTCGGCATATGCTGAAAGAAAACGGCGTGGATATTGTACACGAAGTGGCCGCAGACGGATTGGCCGAGATTTTTGCCGAAAAGATCAATGCACTGGATGAGGAAGGGTTTTTGCAGTATCTGAAGTTGCATTTCTATTTGTGCGAAAAGCCGGAGATGCTGGGGCACAGCCATCATTTGCTTTATGTGGGCAAAAAAAGCTGGAAACAAGGATTCTACAAACGACTGGAAGACGCGCTGGACAAATGGGATCGCATAAAAGAAGAACGGGCCAAAGAAAAAGAAGAGCGGGACAAGCACGCATCACCGGTATCCGGCGAAACACCTGGCCGCAAATAACCGAACCATGCGTTCGCACTTGCTAATTCCATACCGTTGCAGTATACTTTAATCCTGGTATCGCGGCAAATACCGTATTAAAGGAGATCATTTCTTGGCAAGTTATAAAAAACCGCGTTGTAAGCAGGTGCGCAGACTGGGACTGAATGTGTACGGCCTGCCCAAGGCAAACCGACGCATGACGGACGATGCGTCCCGTGCGCATCGCAGACTGACNGAATACGGGGCGCAGCTCCTGGAAAAACAGCGACTGCGTGCGTATTACAATACCTCGGAAAAGCAGTTTCGCTCCTATGTGGAGAAGGCAAAAAAAGGAGATGTGCCTACCGCACTCGGCCTTATCCGCCGATTGGAGATGCGACTGGACAATTTAGTGTATCGCCTGGGTTTTGCAACCTCCATTTTTCAGGCAAGGCAGATGGTGGTGCACGGGCATATTCTGGTGGACAGACACAAAACGGACCGGCCTTCGTATCCGGTGTCGCCCGGCCAGACGATCGCGCTGAAAGACAAGGCGCCGCAGCTTTTTAAAGACAATTTTACCACGGCGTATCCAGCCTCTTATCCGTATCTTTCCAAAGAGGAAGCGTATCGCGGAACATTGAAACGCGAGCCGGATCGGGAGGAAATCCCCATAGAGATCAACGATCCGCTCGTAGTGGAATACTACTCGCGTATCATGTAAGACAATCGAAAGAATAAAGCAGCCCGATACAGCAATCGGGCTGCTTTTATATGCCTATAGCGGGTAAATATAAATGAAGAAAGGAAGTGGAAGCATGGCGGATCCGAAAAGAGAACTGCAGGAAGCCAAAATTGCCGCAGAAGAGGTTTTGTACACGATCGGACAGGCCCAAAGCGAACTGAAGAGCGCCAAAGGCTGGGGCATTTTTGACATCATCGGCGGCGGGCTGATTGCAAGCCTCGTCAAGCGCGGTCGCATACGGGATATGCAGACAACCCTGGAAACACTGGACCATCAACTGGAACGGCTGACAAAAGAATTGCAGGATGTACATTTGGAGTCGCCTGTGCGCCCCTCCGACAGCTTTACGGCCGAACTGTTCGACATCGGTTTTGACAATGTCTTCACCGACATTTATGTGCAAGGCGAGCTGAACGAAACCGGCAGACAAATGGATCAGCTGGAAGAGACGGTAAGACAGATCATCCGGGAACTTGACGAGGCCTTACGCGACTGGGAGTAAGTTTCCAAGCAATCCGACTTTTTGGGCGCGCAAAACCCCGCCGGTGGGCGGGGCTTTCTTTTTGCGGTTTATTTGTAGGAATCTTCTACGGTCCACTGTTCCCAGACTTTGCCGACCAGGTCGATGCCGGGTTTCAGGGTTTTGTCGCCTTTGTGCCAGCCGGACGGGGTGACTTCCGCGCCACCGGTTTCGTGTACCAGCTGATAGGCTTCGATCTGACGGAGGGCTTCGGAGACATTTCTGCCTACCGGCGGAGTCAGTACTTCCATTGCCTGGATATTGCCGTTGGGATCGATCAGGAAACGGCCGCGCACGTCTACGCCGGCTTCGCGGTCGTATACGCCGTACAGTTCACCGATCGCGCCGGAACTGTCGGAAAGCATCGCAAACGGAATATCGCGTCCGGCGATTTTGTTCAGTTCCACATCGTTCCAGATTTTGTGTACAAACTGGCTGTCTACGCTGATAGAAAATACATTGACACCCAATTTTTCAAATTCATCATGCCTTGCTGCAACTGCAGACACTTCGGTCGCTCAGACGAAGGTGAAGTCGCCGGGGTAGAAGCAAAGCATAATCCATTCCCCTATATAATCCTCCAGATTGATATCCTTGAATTCGCCTTTATGATAGGCGGGCGCCGTAAATAGCGGCGCAGGTTTTCCAACCATTACCATGTTCTTTTTCTCCTCTCCTGTTACTGCGGGGGCTTCCTGAACCGCTTCTTCGGTTTTGGGCACCGTCGGTTTCTTTCTTTCACACATTGCCATAAAAAAACCTCCTATTGCAAAGGTAAGTGTACTTTGCAAGTAATAGTATAGCAGATTATTACGATAATGAATATCATAATNAGGAAAATTTATTGTAAAGTGTGATTTCCTGCATAATAGGAAAGAAAAACACGCGGCATATACCGCGTGTGAATGACCGGATGCTATTCTTCCTGCAGATAGGCGTGTGCTTGTTTCAGGTCGCGGATGATCGACAGATGCTGCGGGCAGAGTCCTTCGCACCGGCCGCAGGCCACACAATGGCTCGCGTCTTTTTCCGCTTCGATGAGTTTCTTGTAGCTTGCCCGGTTTTCGTCGGCCAGATTGTACACATATGCATTGTTCCAGCGTTCAAACACGCCCGGGATGTTGACACCGTAGGGGCAGGGCAGGCAGTATTCGCAGGAGGTGCAGCCGATCTGTGTGCGTTCGGTGAAGATGCGCCGCGCCTGTTCGATCGCTGCCAATTCGTGTTTCTGCAGGGAATGTGCGCGGGCGTAGGAGGCGGTTTGCAGATTTTCGTTGACCTGATCCATGGTGCTCATCCCGCTTAAGACAACTTTTACCTCCGGCTGATTCCACACATAACGCAAAGCCCAGGCGGCGGGGCTTACCCGGGGGTCGGCCTTTGCGAGTTCGTTTCGCACTTCTTCCGGTACAAAGGCGAGCTTGCCGCCTTTAACCGGTTCCATGACGACAATATCGATCCCTTTTTGCGCGGCGTACCGCATGCCCGAAAGACCGGCCTGATAGTCGGTATCCATATAATTCAGCTGGATCTGGCAAAAGTCCCAGGGGTAGGCGTCGATAATTTCCTTGAACACCGGGATTGCATCGTGAAACGAAAATCCGGCGTATTTTATGTAGCCCGCTGCTTTCATTTCATCCAGGAACTCCAGCACGCCCAGGGCTTTGACTTTGTCCCAGGATTTTTTGTGCAGGGAGTGCAGCAGATAGAAATCGAAATATTTTGTGCCGCAGCGTTCGCGCTGGGTATGAAAATATTCTGAAAAAGCGGCATAGTCGTCGGTCAGCCAGACGGGGAGTTTGTCCGCGAGGAAAACTTTCCTGCGATAATCATTTGCAAGCGCTTTCTTTACGAACGACTCACTTCTTTCTTCGTGATAACCCCAGGCGGTATCGATGTAGTTAAGGCCGTTGTTAATGGCTTGACGAACCATTTCGGTCGCCAAAGAGATATCAATTTCGGAATTATCCTCGGCTAACATGGGCAAACGCATGCATCCGAATCCGAGTTGCGAAACGCGCAGTTTATCCTTTGTGAAGTTTCTGTAAAGCATTCTTCCTCCTGTTAATTAGCGGTTTTGTGCGGTTGAACTTTGTGATTGGTATTGGTATAATCAACTTGTGAAGAGTGAGTAACAAACGTTTGTTACAACCAATTATACTAAGTTGAAGGAGGGCTTTCAATGAGTGCAAAAAAAACACCACTGTATGACCACCACATCAAGGCGGGCGGAAATGTAGTGGACTACGCCGGCTGGATGCTGCCTGTGGAGTATGAGGGATTAATCCCTGAACACGAAGCGGTACGCAACGCGGCGGGACTGTTTGACGTCTCCCACATGGGTGAGGTCACAGTACAGGGACCGGATGCGCAGAAGTTCTTAAACTACCTGTTCACCAATGATCTGACCAAATCGGAAGACTTTGGGATCACCTACGGTATGTTTTGCTATGAGGACGGCGGCGTTGTAGACGACCTTCTGATTTATCGCAAAGGCGAAAACGATTATTATCTGGTACCCAATGCATCAAACACAGCCAAAGACTACGAGTGGATGCTGGAAAACGCGAAAGATTTCGACGTGCAGATCAAAAACATTTCCGACTCGGTTGGTGAAATTGCGATTCAGGGCCCGAATGCACAAAAGATTCTGCAAAAACTGACGGAAACCGATCTGGCAGGCATCGGCTATTACAAATTTGACGATCAGGTCATGGTTGCGGGAAAACCCACCATGGTTTCGCGTACCGGCTATACCGGCGAAGACGGATTCGAAGTCTATGCATCGCGCGAAGACATCGGAGAAATCTGGGATGCGCTTTTGGAAGTTGGGGAAGAAGACGGCTTGAAACCCACCGGACTCGGCTGCCGTGACACGCTGCGCTTTGAAGCGGGCATGCCTTTATACGGCAACGAAATGACAGAAGAAATCAATCCTTTGCAAGCCGGATTGAAATATTTTGTCAAATTAGATAAAGAAGCCGACTTTGTGGGTAAAGAAGCATTAAGTAAGCAATGGGCGGACGGCCTGAAACAAAAGATCGTAGGTCTGGAGCTTACCGGCAAAGGAATCCCGCGTCATGGCTACGAAGTATTAAAAGATGACAAAGTCATCGGCCATATCACGACCGGATACATGCCGCCCACCGTTGGAAAGCCGATCGCCAACGCGCTGATCGACATCGACCAAACCGAACTCGGAAATGAAGTAGAAGTCCAGATCCGCAAACGTCGGGTTCCGGCCAAAGTCATTTCCCGCAAATTTTTAGAAAAGAAATAGGAGGAATTTACAAATGAAAGTAGAAAAAGGCTTACTGTACACGAAAGATCACGAATGGGTTAAAGTTGACGGAAACATCGCAACATTGGGAATTACCGCATACGCCGCTGAGCACCTGGGCGACATCGTTTACATCGACCTTCCCGGCGAAGGCGACGAATTTGAAAAAGGCGACAGCGTAGCAGCTATCGAATCCGTTAAAGCAGCCAGCGACCTGTACACCCAGGTTGGCGGAACCGTTACCGAAGTCAATGAAGATTTAGACGACGATCCTGCTGCCGTCAACGCCGATGCGTATGCAAGCTGGATTGTAAAACTCGAAATGAACGACGAAAGCGAATTGGAAGGACTTCTGTCCGACGAAGATTACGAAAAACTCCTTGCTGAGGAGGCATAAAATGTATCCTTATATCTCTCTGACGGCGGATGCCGAACAGGAGATGCTGAAAACAATCGGCTTGTCCTCTATGGACGAGCTGTTTTCAGACATCCCTGCGGATACCGCTTTCAAAGGAGATTTGGATCTTCCCAAGGCAAAAAGCGAGCTTGAGGTAGCCGGCTACCTCAGCAAGCTTGCCAATATGAACGTGAATACCGACCAGGCAGTCAACTTCCTCGGCGGCGGTGCGTATGATCACTACATTCCGGCCGTTGTGGGAAGACTCACGGGAATCCAAAACTTCTACACTTCTTACACACCCTATCAGCCTGAAGTCAGCCAGGGCACACTGCAGTATATCTTCGAATACCAGACCATGATCGCCAATCTGACCGGTATGGATCTGGCAAACGCTTCTTTGTATGACAAAGGATCCGGCGTAGCGGAAGCCGCTTTGATGTGCCATGCAGTAAACCGTAAAAACAAAGTCCTCGTATCCAAAGGCGTATCGCCGCATTCGCGCCGGGTGCTGGAAACCTACACCCATGCGCAAAAGATGGATATCGTGGAAATTCCGTTAAAAGCCGGCTTAACCGACTTGGACGCGCTCAAAGAAGCGATGGACGACAATGTCAGTTCGGTCATTATCCAAAGCCCCAACTATCTCGGTTTCCTTGAAGATGTGGAAAAGGCAACGGGTATTGCACACGAAGTGAAAAAGACGTCCTTGATCTATGTAGCGAATCCGATCGCACTGGCACTGTTGAAAAAACCCGGTGAGATGGATGTCGACGTCGTAATCGGCGAAGGCCAGCCCCTGGGTATTCCGCTGTCCTTTGGCGGACCGTACCTCGGTTTCATGGCGCTGAAAAAAGACTATATGCGTAAAATGCCCGGCCGCGTGGTCGGACAAACCGTGGACCTGGACGGCAAACGATCCTGGGTACTGACCCTGTCCGCGCGTGAACAGCATATCCGCCGCGAAAAAGCGACTTCCAATATCTGCTCCAATCAGGGCTTAAATACTCTCGCAGCTGCTATCTACATGGCGGTTATGGGCAAAAAGGGCCTGAAAGAAGTAGCCATGCAGTCGATGCAAAAAGCACACTATGCCGCGAAAAAGCTCACCGAATCGGGCAAGTACAAACTGATCTGCGACTGCCCGTTTATGTATGAATTTGCTATCACCGGCGATTTTGACCCGGTTGATGTTCAGGAAAAACTCCTCGAGAAGGGCATCCTTGGCGGATTTGGTATCGGCAGCGATTATCCGGATTATCCGAATGCGATGCTGTTTGCCGTAACCGAGAAGAGAACCAAAGAAGAGATAGACGCGCTGGCGGCTGCTCTGGAGGAGGTATAAAATGAGCAGAGTGAATTATGACAAGCTGATTTTTGAAGTCTCCCGCCCCGGCCGTACGGGCTATAAACTGCCCCCGATCGATGTGGAAGAGCTGGATCCGAAAGACATTATTCCGGAAAGTTTCCTGACAACGGAAGACCCGGATCTACCGGAAGTAAGCGAAGTCGACGTGATTCGTCACTACACGAATCTCGCAGACAAAAACCACGGTTTGGACACGGGCTTCTACCCGCTCGGATCCTGCACCATGAAATACAATCCGAAAATCAACGAAAATATGGCGGCCCTGCCGGGCTTTGCGAATACGCATCCCCTGCAGCATGAGTCCAGCGTACAGGGTAATCTGCGCCTGATCTACGAATTGGGTGAATCGCTGGCAGAAATCGCCGGCATGGAAAAAATCACCTTGCAACCGGCTGCCGGCGCCCACGGCGAGCTGACCGGTATCCTGCTGGTTCGTGCCTATCACGAAAACCGCGGCGACGACAAGCGTGACAAAATCATCGTTCCCGACTCCGCTCACGGGACCAACCCGGCGACGGCGTCCATGGCAGGCTTCAAGATTATCGAAGTCAAGTCCAACAAAAACGGCACGGTGGATGTAGAAGCATTGCGCGCAGCGGTCGGTGACGACACAGCGGGCCTGATGCTGACAAACCCGAATACCCTGGGTATTTTTGAAAAAGACATTCAGGAAATCACCGATATCGTACACGAAGCGGGCGGCCTGTGCTATTACGACGGCGCAAACGCCAACGCGATTCTTGGCCATGCACGCCCCGGCGACATGGGCTTTGACCTCGTGCACTTCAATATTCACAAGACCTTCTCCACACCGCACGGCGGTGGCGGACCGGGTTCGGGCCCTGTAGGCGTAAAAGAATGCCTCCTGCCGTTCCTCCCGGTTCCTGTTGTGGAAAAAGACGGCGACCGTTACCATCTTAACTGGGACGTGCCGAAATCCATCGGGAAAGTCAAAGATTTCTACGGACACTTTGGCATTATGGTTCGTGCGTACACCTATATCCTCACCATGGGTTCCGACGGACTCAAACGTGCATCCGAAGTTGCCGTACTGAACACAAACTATATCAAGGAAAGACTCAAAGAGCATTACTATCTGCCGCTTGACACCCTGTACAAACACGAAGTCGTGTTCTCGGGACTGGCAAATCGTAAGCTGGAAGTCACCACACTTGACATCGCGAAGCGCATCCTGGACAAAGGATTCCACGCGCCGACCGTATACTTCCCGCTGATCGTCGACCAGGCGATCATGATCGAGCCTACAGAAACCGAATCCAAAGAAACGCTGGATCAGTTCATTCAGGCGCTGATCGAGATTGCGGAAGAAGCAGAAGAAGATATCAGCATCCTGAAGGAAGCGCCCTTGAAGACTCTGGTGCGCCGTCCGGACGAAACGCTGGCTGCAAAGCAAACCATAGTCAAGTACGAGAAGGAGGCCTAAGTGACCAAACGCATCGGAATTATCGGTGCAGGTCCCGGAGGTTATGTTGCTGCAATCCGCGCAGCCCAATTGGGCTGCGCGGTGACTTTGGTCGAAAGAGACCGGGTTGGCGGCACATGTTTGAACCGGGGCTGCATTCCGACAAAAACTTTATGGAAGAGCGCATCCATTGCAAAAGAAGCGCGTGAATCGGAAATTTTCGGCGTAGTGACGGGCGACGTGTCCATCGACGGCGACCAGATCATCAAACGTAAAGCCGACGTCGTAGAACAGGTCGTTGGCGGGGTGGAATACCTGCTTAAGCAATATGAGAATCTGAATCATATTACCGGTGAAGCCACTTTTGTAGACAAAAACAAATTGCGCATCACGACAGAAGAAGGCGAAACCGAAGAAGAGTTTGACGCCATTATCGTTGCCACGGGATCCTATCCCACGATGACGGAAACCCAAGGGGTCGACCTTCCCAATGTTATGACATCGGATGATCTGCTCGCGATGGATCATATTCCGGAGAGCATGATCGTTGTCGGCGGCGGGGTAATCGGACTGGAATTTGCCAGCATCTACCAGGAGCTGGGCTGCCAGGTCACGCTGTTGGCTTCCCGTATCCTGAAAGATGCGGATATGGAGATTCGCAGACGTCTGCCGTCCTACTTCAAAAAAGCCGGTATGAAAGTCTATGTCGATGTACGGGCATTGCAAATCACTGAAACCGAGAACGGTTTGCTGAAAGTCCATGCGAAACATAAACAAAAAGACGAAGAGTACTTTGAAGAAGCCAAGGTTGTCCTGATTGCTTCCGGCCGCGGTGCGGTGATCGACGTTTTGAATCTGGAAGCGGTCGGTGTGGAACACGAGGCATCGGGCCTGAAAGTCGACGAAAACCTCATGACCAATGTGGAAGGCATCTACGCCATCGGCGATGTCATCCAGGGAAATCCCCAGCTGGCGCACGTCGCGTCCGCACAGGGGGTATGGCTGGCAGAGTATCTCGCAGGCGAAGCGGAAGAACCCAATTTCTCCATCTTCCCGGCTTGCACATTCACCTTGCCGGAAGTATCCCAGGTGGGTCTGACAGAGCTCGAATGTAAAGACCAGGGCCTGGACTATGTCGTATCCAAATTCCAGTTTGCCGCAAACGCCAAAGCCGTATCGCAAGGCGAAGGCGACGGTTTCGTGAAGCTGATTGCCGACGGCAATCGCGAGAAAATCCTCGGCGCCCATATTATGGGACCGCACGCATCGGATCTGATCCACGAATGTGTGGTCGCGATGCGCACCGGGCTGACCGTTGACGAACTGATTCCTGTGATTCATGCACACCCGACGCTGTCGGAAGCCGTTATGGAAGCCATTCACGGGCTGAAAGACCAGGCTGTGCATATGGCACCGCCACGAAAAAAACGATAACAAGCATTGCATGGCCTGCTTCTTAAAGTGATATTTCTACGCATCTTGGGTATAACAGTAGAGGAACCAAATCACTTAAAGGAGCAGGCCATGAATGATGTATTGCTGATTTATCGTATCATACCGGGCGAAACCCCGGAAAAGGTGCGCCATATGACCTTTATCCTGGGAGATATGCACGACATCCAGTTTGCCGACAAGGTGGCGGACCTCATCCGGGAATCAGGTTTTGCGCTGGACGAAAACGTCATTTTAAAATACAACGGCGTCGAGATGCGGATGTTGGAGCGGGACGTTCCGGCTATGATTCGCGTCTTTATTAGCAATGATGTCGATGTATATGGCGTGTATCAATTGTATTAGGAGGCCGTCAGGCCAAAGAATCTTGGAGGGATAAGACCAATGGACATGAAAGATCTGCACAAAGCATTAGAAGAACAAATGAATTTTGAACTGTACTCCGGCTACATTTACAAACAGATGGAAGCCTACGCGGAAGCGGAAGACTACCCGGGCTTTGCACANTGGCTGAATGTACAGGCAGTGGAAGAATACGAGCACGCATGGAAATTCTACACATTCCTGAACGATATGGGCGAGCGTCCCGAATGGGATGCGATTCCGAAACCGGAAAGCAATTACAGCTCCCTTTTGGACGTATTCCAAAAAGCGCTGGATCACGAATATGAAGTTACCGCACGCATCCACAAATTAGTGGAGCAGGCAAGAGAAGTGGACTGCAAGCGCTCCCTCTCCTTCCTGCAGTGGTTTGTCGATGAGCAGCTGGAAGAAGAAGTATCCTTCGGCGAAGTCGTAACCAAGCTGGAACGCGTAGACAATCATGTACAGGGCCTGTATATGATGGATGCGCAAATGGCAAAAAGAGAAGGCTAAAAACCAAGGGGCGGCTGGGTAGCCGCCCTTTTTCTACCTCTATAGCCAAGTTGAAACCCNGGATTGGTATGTGTTACAATANAACCATACTTCATAAGGAGGAGATATACATGAATCATATGACCGCTGATAATCTGCGTGCATCCTTCGGAGGCGAATCGCAGGCACATATGCGTTATCGCATCTGGGCAAGCCGGGCGGAAAAAGAAGGCTTCCCCACGGTGGCACGACTGTTTAATTGCACATCCGATGCGGAACAAGTACATGCAACGCTGCATTTTAACGCATTAAAAGACGAAGCCGGCGACTTCCCCGTAACATCCATGGCCGGATTCGGACTGACCGACACATCCACCAATCTGCAAGGAGCCATTAATGGCGAGGTGTTTGAATACACACAAATGTATCCCGCTTACATTGCCGTCGCCGAAATGCAGGATGAAAAGGTGGCCCTGTCCGCTATGCGTTTTGCCATTGAAGCAGAAAAAATCCACGCGGAACTCTTCGGCCAGGCAAAAGAAGCCGTCGATGCCGGCAAAGACCTGGAAGCCGATGTGGTTCTCCTTTGCCCCGTATGCGGATTTATTTCCCTTACCGGCGAAGAAGACGAATGCCCCATTTGCAAAGCAAAAAAAGAGAAATTCATCGAATATTAAAAGGACTTTCCCATGTGCGGTCCGCACCGATTGACGGACCGCACGGGGATTGCTACAGGAGGAAATGATTCATGCATGAAACGCAAGCGGATGTCGTTGTAGCCAACGCCGGAGGGCTGCATGCCCGGGCGGCCAGCCGATTTGTACGCCAGGCGGTAAAATACCGTTCCATTGTAAGCGTTGTCAAAGACGATGTCGTATACAATGGAAAAAGCATTATGGGCATACTCAGCATGCAGGCTTTTCAAGGTGACACCATTACGATTCGCGCCATCGGTGACGACGCGGACCGGGCAGTGGAAGAACTGACAGAGCTCGTTCGGACCGATACGGAAGAATAAGTAATAAAGCAGAAGGGATTATGATGATCCGAGGAAAAACCCTTTCACCCGAAGTATAAAGACTTTTTATTCTGTGAGAATAGAAAGTCTTTTTGTTTGCAATAGCGGAATTTACCCGATGCGAGCATCTTTTGTCTACACCGCAAGACGCTGCTATGTTACAATAAAAGACAGAATAGGGGGNGGATGGTTTGAAAACAAGACGGGTTATCGTATTTCTTCTCAGCTTCGCAATCATTGCCGGATTTGTGCTGTTTGTACTGAACTGGTATCCGAAACATCTGGCGGATGTGCCCGAACCGGTGGCAACCGAGCCGGCCATCGTACCGGAAACCGAAGAAAAGACCGAAACAGATACCGAAACGGAGACCGAGGCAGCGACCGAATCGGAAACAGAAGAAACTACCGAACAAAACACGGAAGGGGCAAAAGCACCTGCCCGGCTGCGCATTACGGCTGTGGGCGATATTATGTTTCACATGCCGCAAATCACCTATGCCGCAACCGGCGACGGCTATGACTTTTCCGACAGTTTTGCACTGATTGCACCATATGTACAGCGGGCCGACTTTTCCATCGGCAATTTTGAAACCACATCCAATCCCGAATACGATTACTCCGGTTATCCGCAGTTCAATGTACCGGCACAGGCGCTGGATGCGATCAAAGCGGCCGGGTTTGACGCGCTCTCCACGGCAAACAATCATTGCCTGGACACCTATGAGTCCGGCATCCGATCCACGCTGCAGGCGATCCGCGAAAGAGACATGCTCGCGTTCGGTACGCGGGAAGAAGCGGGGGAACGCGTGCTCTTGACTGAAATCAACGGAATTTCCATCGCACTTTTATCGTATACGTACGGCTTTAACGGTCTGGAATACACCCTGACAGACGAGCAATATACAGACCTCGTCAATCCTTTGGATGCAGAAGACATCCGGGCGGATATCACCCGGGCCAAGGAAATGGGTGCGGAACTGGTCATCGTGTATCCGCACTGGGGTGTGGAATACAGCCGGTCTCCGTCGGAAGACCAGCAGATTCTCGCACACAATATGGTGGACTGGGGCGCCGATCTCGTTTTGGGGTCGCATCCGCATGTGGTACAGCCACAGGAGTGGATCGACCGCGAAGACGGCAGCCGCGCCTATATCATCTACTCCATGGCCAACTTTATTTCCGGTCAGCGCCTGGAATACAATGAAGATATTCACGTAGAACAAAGCGTCCTGCTGGATATCGAAGTATCCAGAAATGAAAAAGACATAATCGATGTCGAATCGGTCGATACGATTCCCCTGTGGGTCGACCGGACCGACAGCGGCCTGTTTCGCACGGTGGCTACCCAAGACGGGCTAAACGACTATGCCCATCTGTTTGCCGACTGGAAGATCGACCGGATCCGGCAGGCTGAGCAGGACACCACAGACATATTAACCCTTGCAGGAGACAGTGAATGAATCAGATCCTCGCTTCCTTTCAGAATATCCAGGTGCGCGATGTCATCGACATTCTTCTGGTAGCGGCCGTCTTTTACGGAATCTTTCGCTTTTTGCGCGAAACCCGCGCCCAGCAATTATTTCGCGGCATCGTGCTGATCTTTATCTTTAACGGCTTGACCGGTGCGCTTCGCCTGTATACCATCAACTGGATTCTAAACGGCGCTATCACCATGGGTTTTATTGCGCTTCTGATTGTCTTTCAGCCGGAGCTGCGCCGCGGGCTGGAATTGTTGGGGCGCGGCAATATCTTCAAGCAATCCCTCTCGGAATTGCGGGGCGAAAGCGTAAACCATATTGTCGATGAAATGATGCATGCGATCTCGTCGCTTGCCAGACAGCAGATCGGCGCCCTGATCGTAATCGAACGACGCACCGGACTCCAGAAAGTCATAGAAACCGGTACGCGGATGGATGCGCTGATCACCAGTGAACTCTTGATCAATATTTTCATTCCCGGCACGCCGTTGCATGACGGCGCCGTGGTGATTAAAGACGACCGGATCCGCGCGGCGGCCAGCTTCCTGCCGCTGACAGACGACACCAAGCTCGACCGCGACTTAGGCACAAGGCACCGGGCGGCCATCGGCATGAGCGAAGAATCCGATGCGTTTGTGATTGTGGTATCGGAAGAAACCGGCGATATTTCCTATGCGGAGCACGGGAAACTATCCCGTTATGTAGACGAAGACCTGCTGCGTGAAAAACTGACCAGTATTTATCAGAAAGACGACAGCGGTTTTTTCCTGCAAAACCTGATGGAGGGCGTAAACCATGAAGAAAAAGAATGAGCGCCTGACCTTTCTGATTGCCCTCGTACTGGCGGTGATCGCCTGGATCTATGTCATGAACGAAGAAAATCCGAGCATTACCCGCGAATTCCGCCCGATTCCCGTCAAACTNTTAAACGCCGACGAACTGGNAAACCGGGACCTCGTCATTATGGAACCCGTCGACCCGGTCATCTCCGTGACATTGTCCGGNTTGCGCAACACCCTCTACAATATCAATGCCAATCAGATCATCGCAGAGGTCGACTTGCGGGGGTACGATGAAGGCGTGGCNCGCGCCCCGGTCCATGTGCGCCAGCCGGCGGAAACCTCGGTATATGCCATGAGCGACCGCGACATACTCTTTACGATTGAACGCATCGTCGAACGCACGCTGACCGTTGAAACCGAAGTGGATGACAATACCCTGGAACGCGACTTCAAATACAAACACACCGTTGAACCAGCCACCATTACCATCAAAGGCCCGCGCAGCCTGGCCAACCGGGTCCATGAAGCCCGCGTCATTGCCGACCATTCCGGCGAACGCGAATCCTTTACCATCACCGAGCGGATCGAACTGGTCGATGTAGACGGAAAGCCCGTACAGGGACTCGAAATGTCTACCGACACCGTATCGGTATCGGTAGAAGTCAAGCGCGTCAAAGTCGTGCCGATCGTGATTTCCCACACCGGATCCCTGCCCGAAGGGGTTACCATTGTAAACGAACGCATCGAACCCAATACCATCCGCGTACAGGGCCCCGATGAAATCGTACAGAATTTGGAGAATATCCGCACCGAATCGATCGACTACAGCGAGATGAACGTCAGCGGCGAACGAAAGGTCGGCCTGCAGTTCCCGGAAGGGGTCACAGAAGACGAAACCATCGAGCCGGTTTACACATACAATGTGCGCACCCCGGTAGATCGCGACATGATCATCGGCCGTTCCGCGATTGAACTGCGCAATCCGCCCGAAGATACCAACGCCCGCATCGGGGACGGCAATCCGATTGTTGTCAGGCTGAGCGGGGAAGAAGAGGATCTGGATGCCCTGCGCGAAAACCAGATCAAACTGTATCTGGATCTGGATGGCTTGCAAGCCGGTACACACGAAGTACAGGTGCAGATGGAGCCGATCCCCAATCTGCGTTTTGATCCGGAAGCCTTCCCGGAAATCCGCGTCATCATCGATGAAGTGACAACGGAAAACATGGAATAACCCAAACGACAAAACCCGCATTTTGCGGGTTTTTTGTTGTTTTTAACACGGATTCTTTGCGAAGGGAGAAAAGATATTTTACGGTTAATTAAACGATTTCCGAATTTATTTTCACTGAGATCGTTGGGAAGCTATGCGGTGGGAAAACGACAAAACAGGCTTATACGTATTGAAAATATAACATTACCGGGTGATAAAAACTATGAGAGGTTTTCATTGACTAAGAATGAATATGGTCGGAAACTACATAATTATATCAATGAAAACCTTTATCAATGGATAGAAATGCAAAAAAGCCTTGAAATTTCGTGCACGAAATGATAGACTAACGGTAAAAGATGATAGAGAAAGGGGTAGGATATGATTCAAAATTTTCAGCAGCTGCGTGATGTGGCTGCGGGGAAAGGCCCGGTTCCCATGGCGGTGGCTATGGCGAACGATCCCCATGTGATTGAATCCGTTTCAGAAGCGGCCAAGCAGGGATTGGTTCGTCCCATCCTCGTAGGACCGGTGGCGGAAGTGGAAGCGCTGGTAAATGACATTGCACCGGATATGCAATATGAGATCGTAGAGGCAAAAGACAAGCAGGAAGCGTCGGTAAAAGCGACCCAATTGGTCTCGGGCGGATCGGCGCAGATCCTGATGAAGGGTCTGGTCGATACATCCATCATTTTGCATGAGGTGTTAAACAAGGAATACGGTCTGCGCACCGGCAATATACTGAGCCATGTGGGCGTAGTCAAAGTCGACGCGTATCCGAAACTGCTGTTTATCAGCGACGGCGCCATGCTGATTGCACCCAATGCAGAACAAAAAGAAAAGCTGATCGAAAATGCACTGCCTCTTATGCATTCTTTAGGAATCGAAAAACCCAAAGTGGCGATTTTGGCGGCAAAAGAAAGCGTTTCCGACAAAATGCAAGCCACGCTGGACGCCCAGATACTGGTCGATAAAAACCAATCCGGCGAAATAGCGGATTGCGTGGTGGAAGGCCCCTTTGCTTTGGACAATGCCATCGACAAAGAAGCGGCTTCCATTAAAGGCATTCAGGGCGAAGTCGTAGGCGAGGCCGACTTGCTGGTCGCGCCGCAGATTGAATCCGGGAATATTCTGTACAAATCCCTGGTCTATCTGGCAGGAGCCGAAAGCGCCGGCCTGATTACGGGGGCAACACATCCCATCGTACTGACCTCCCGTGCCGACTCGGCCGAAGCCAAGCTGAATTCGATCGCTTTGGCGGTATTGGTCGCTACAAAGGAATAGCTTATGAAAAAAATCCTCGCCATCAATCCCGGTTCCACCTCGACCAAAATCGGGATATTTGAAGATGAAACCCTCGTTCTGGAAAAAAAGCTGGAGCATACGGCGGAAGAACTGAAAGGCTTTTCGCAGGTTGCGGATCAGTTTGATTACCGGCTGAACATTCTGAAAGACATTCTGGCGGAAGAAGGCTGCCAGGAAGACTCTTTTGACGCCGTTGTCGGTCGGGGCGGTCTGATGAAGCCGATCGTAAGCGGTACCTATGCCGTATCGGAAAGCATGCTGGAGGACTTCCGTGCGGCGCGTTACGGCGAGCACGCGTCCAATTTGGGCGCCATGCTGGCTATTGCCATCGCCGGAGAAGACACCCCCGCCTATATTGTGGACCCGGTGGTTGTCGATGAACTGGATCCGGTGGCCCGCGTATCCGGCATGAAAGGGGTGGAACGCATCTCCATCTTCCACGCGCTGAACCAAAAGGCGGTGGCCAAACGATACGCGCGCGAAAAAGGCGTTCCGTATGACCAAATCAATCTCATCGTGGCCCATTTGGGCGGCGGTGTGTCCGTTGCGGCGCATAAAAAGGGCCGCGCGGTCGATGTAAACAATGCCCTGGACGGCGAAGGCCCCTTCTCACCGGAGCGGGCGGGCGGTTTGCCCGTGCGCGATGTGATTCGCCTGAGCTATTCGGGGGACTTCTCCGAAAAAGAACTCCGGCGGCAGTTTGTCGGAAAAGGCGGACTCGTGTCCTATTTTGGCACATCCGATGCGCGCGTTGTGCAGAAGATGGCCGATGAGGGCAACAAAGAAGCCGCTCTCGTCTACGAGGCGCTGAGCTATCAGGTCGCCAAAGAGATCGGTGCCTGCGCGGCGGTTTTGCAGGGCAAGGTCGATGCGATCCTGCTCACGGGTGGAATCGCTTATGACAAGGGCTTTGTGCAAAGGGTAAAAGAGGCCACCGACTGGATTGCAGACGTGGTGGTATATCCCGGAGAAGACGAATTGGAAGCTTTGGCACAGGGCGCATTGCGCTGTCTGCAAGGTGAGGAAGAAGTGCGGCGGTATGATTAATCCCGCGGCACACAAACGCATCCGCGTGATCACCGGCCATTACGGATCGGGGAAAACGGAATTCGCCATCAACTACGCCATGCTGCTGAATCAAACAAAGAAGCATGTGCACATAGCGGATCTGGATGTCATCAATACCTATTTTCGTTCCCGCGAACTGACAAAAGAACTNAAAGAGCTGGGCATTAACGTCATCGGCGCATCGGTGGAGGCGTCGGCGGTGGACGTGCCCGCTATTTCTGCGGAAGTCATGGGTCCGATCATCGACAAAGAAGCGGATCTCATACTCGATGTCGGGGGAAACCCCGCAGGGGCGCGGGCCCTTGGGCATTTCCGGAAAGCGATTTTACGGGAGGAATACGATCATTTCTTTGTTCTGAACCGGAATCGGCCGGAAACCACGACCGAGGAGACGGCGCTGGCCTTTTTGCGCCAGACCGAGGCCATCGCAGGAATGTCGGTTACGGGTCTTATCAACTCCACGCATATGCTCAAGAGTACAACCATCGAAGATGTACTGTACGGACAGGAACTGTGCAATGCCCTGTCCGCGTCTACGGGGATACCCGTTGTCGGGATATCCCTCTGGGAAAAAATAGCGGACGATCTGCCCGAAGAATACCGGGATATCGCCCTTCCCATGCAACTGACCCTACGCCGGTCATGGATGAGTTAGGAGGAAAACATGGCGAAACAGAAAGGCAAAGTCACATTTAACGAGAAGTATTGCAAAGGATGCGAGCTTTGTGTATCGGTTTGTCCGGTACAGATTATTGCAATGGATCTTTCAAGAATCAACGAAAACGGCTATCACCCCGCAGGCGTTACCGATGTGGAAAAATGCATCGCATGCGCAAACTGCGCGATCACCTGCCCGGATTCGGTGATCACCGTAGAACGACTGGAGGCGTAAGATGACAAAGCAACTGATGAAAGGGAACGAAGCGATCGGCGCTGCAGCGATTGCCGCAGGCTGCCGCTACTTCTTCGGCTATCCCATTACCCCCCAAAGTGAACTTCCCGAGTACATGTCCAGAGAGCTGCCGCTGGCAGGCGGTGTATTCCTGCAGGCGGAATCGGAAATCGCGGCCATCAATATGGTATACGGCGCGGCGGGATCCGGTGCGCGCGTTATGACGAGTTCTTCCTCGCCGGGCTTTGCGCTCAAGCAGGAAGGCATGTCCTATATTGCCGGGGCGGAATTACCGGCACTGGTTGTGAATGTTATGCGGGGCGGACCCGGCCTGGGTTCCATCCAGCCTTCCCAAACCGACTATTACATGGTCACCCGTGGCGGCGGAAACGGCGACTACCGTACCATCGCACTGGCACCGGCCAGCGTGCAGGAATTGGTCGACATGGTTATTCTGAGCTTCGATCTGGCTGACAAATACCGCAATCCGGTGGTCGTGTGCGCAGACGGCGTTCTGGGCCAGATGATGGAACCGGTGGAATTTCCCAAACGCGACAAAGTGGAACTGCCCGCAAAAGACTGGGCTGCAACGGGAACCGGCGGCAAGAGAAAACCCAATATCATAAACTCGCTCTACCTCAGTCCGGAAATTCTGGAAGAACATAATCGTCATCTTAAGAAAAAATATGAAACCATAACCGAAAACGAAGTCCGTTTTGAAGAAGACGGCACAGAAGACGCCGATCTCGTCATCGCCGCATTCGGAACCACCTCCCGTATGGTTAAATCCGCCATCGAGCAGTTGCGCGCGGACGGATACAAAATCGGTCTGATCCGACCCATTACCCTGTGGCCGTTCCCCTTTGCGCCGTTCAAGAAACTGCCCGACAGCGTAAAAGGCATTCTGACAGTAGAAATGAACACCGGACAAATGATCGACGATGTGCGTATTGCCGTAGAAGGCAAAATGCCGGTATTCCATTACGGACGCTACGGCGGCATGATCCCCGTGGTTGAAGATATTGTGGAAGAAACGAAACGCGTATTGGAGGACTTAAAACGATGACGATTGTATATGAACGTTCCAAAGGCCTCACCGAGGCGAAAACCCACTACTGCCCCGGCTGCACCCACGGGATTATTCACAAGCTTGTGGCGGAATCGCTGGTAGAACTGGGACTGTTGGAAAAAGCGATCGGTGTGGCACCGGTTGGCTGCTCGGTACTGGCTTATAACTATTTCAACTGTGACATGCACGAAGCGGCGCACGGACGCGCACCGGCCGTAGCAACTGGTATCAAACGCGTATTGCCCGACAACTTCGTTTTCACCTATCAGGGCGACGGCGACCTGGCCTCCATCGGGACGGCGGAAGTCGTACAGGCGGCCCACCGCGGCGAACACATCTCCACGATCTTCGTCAACAACGCCATCTACGGCATGACCGGCGGACAAATGGCCCCGACCACCCTGATCGGACAAAAAACCACCACCTCTCCGGGCGGACGTACGGTCGAACACAGCGGCCGACCCATCCGCATTTCGGAAATGTTGGCCACCATCGACGGCGCACGTTTTGTTGAACGCGTCACCGTTGACACCCCCGGCAATATTCGCAAAGCGAAACGCGCCATTATGAACTGCTTCAAATGCCAGTTGGAAGGCCGCGGATTCGGTATCGTAGAAGTACTCTCCACCTGTCCCACAAACTGGGGCGTACACCCCACAGAAGCACTTACGTGGCTCAGGGACAATATGATTCCCTACTATCCTCTCGGCAACTTCCGCAACGACCAAGGTCAGGAGGAAGAATAATGGAACATAAAATACTAATGGCAGGTTTCGGCGGACAAGGGATTATGGCCATGGGCCAGCTGGTAACCTATGCGGGCATGGTAGAAGGCAAACAGGTGTCCTGGATGCCCTCCTACGGCCCGGAAATGCGCGGCGGCTCCGCCAACTGCTCGGTCATCGTCTCAGACCGTCCGGTCGGTTCGCCCACCGTCAATATGTTTAATATCGGCGTATTCATGAATCAGGTCGCCTTTGACAAATTCATAGAAAATGCGGAAAAAGACGCCCACATTTTCGTGAACTCTTCTTTGATTGAAAGCAAAGTCGACCGCGACGATGTACACGTCTACTATATACCGGTCAACGAAATTGCCCAGGAGAAAATCGGCAACGCCCGTACGGCCAATATGGTTATGCTGGGCTCCATCCTGGAAGCCGTCGACATTGTAGACCGAAACACCGTTATGGATGTATTCACCAAAGTATTCGGGGAAAAACGCGCCAAACTGAAACCCATCAACGACCAGGCCATGCAAGCCGGGGCCGATGCGATCAACGAACAAAAAACGCCGGCCTAAAACCGCAATCCGCGCGGAGCCACAAGACGGTTGGCTTCGGCACAGATAAACAAAAATGAGCATCCGAATAAGGGGTGCTCATTTTTTTGTGCCGGAAGGCCTGCGGTGTTTTGCACACCGGTCAGAGGCCCGCTATCATTGCGCTGCGATCGCAGCGCCTGCTGTGGTATAATAATACAAGCCTTACACGATAACGAGGGGACGGGTGAGCGGATTGGCATCGATAGAAAAACGGATTCCACATACTATACGGCAGCTGTTGACCGCTTTTTATACCGCCGGATATGATGCGGTACTGGTCGGCGGTTGCGTGCGGGATCTTTTTATGGGGCATGCACCGGCCGATTACGATATAGCGACATCCGCTTTACCGGATGAAGTGATCGCATTGTTTTCCGGGCACTGCAAAAGTGTCGGGAAAGCCTTCGGCACGGTCATTGTACCGTATCCGGGCGGGGATGCGGAGGTCACCACCTATCGCGAAGAAGCCGATTATGCCGACGGACGGCATCCGAATGTGGTACGCTTTACCACAGACTTGACAAAAGATCTCGCCCGGCGGGATTTCACCATGAACGCCATGGCCTGGCATCCCGACAGGGGGATCACCGACCCCTTCGGCGGACAGGAGGATATCCGAAAAAAACGGCTGTGCGCCGTAGGCGACCCGAACCGGCGTCTGCAGGAAGATGCGCTGAGGATCCTGCGCGGCGTGCGTTTTGCCGCGCGCTTTGGACTAAAACCCGATGCGGCCTTTCTGCAAGCAGCCGCACAGGAAGCGGCACGCCTTAAAAACATCAGTGCCGAGCGCGTGTTTTCAGAAACCGAGCGCATGCTGACGGGACAAAAACCCTCCACGGCTTTTTATCTGCTGGAAGAAACCGGCGCATTGGCGGAGCTGTTCCCGGAGCTGCAAATCATGGTGGGTTTTGACCAGGAAACGCCCTTTCACCATCTGGATCTCATGGCCCACACCCTTTGTGTAACCGACCGCGTAGCACCGGAAATCCATTTGCGTTGGGCAGCACTTTTACACGATGCGGGCAAACCCGCAGCAAAATTTTACGACGAAAACGGACAGGCGCGCTACTACGGCCACGACAAACAATCGGTCGAGGTGGCAAAAAGATTACTTGAACGCCTGCGCGCGCCCAATGAACGGATCGGGATCGTATGTGCACTGATCGGGCATCATATGGCAAATACCAATCCCTATACAAAAAAATCGGTCAAAAAACTCCTGCGTAAAATCGGCCGGGAACGCCTGGAACAATTGTTTTTGCTCCAGGAAGCCGATTGCGCCTGCGCCAGCAATCAGGGTGCGGGCCATGTACAGGAAGGACGCGCCCTTTTGCAGGAGATCCTTGCGGCAAAAGAACCTTTTTCCACAAAGCAGCTGGCCGTAAACGGCCGCGATCTCATCGGCATCGGCATACCGGAAGGACCGATGATCGGGTATTTTTTACAAAGGGCTTTGGCTTATACAGAAGAACATCCGGATAAAAACCACAGGCAGCTACTGCTTGCTAAAATACAGGAAGAGCGGAGGAATGTAAGATGGGAAAATACTTCGGCACCGACGGCATCCGCGGAATCGCAGGAACGGAGCTGAGTCCGACCTTGGCGTTTCGCACCGGTCTCGCTACGGCGGAGGTGCTCGCTAAAGAGAGTACATCAAAAAAAGTGTATATCGGTAAAGACACGCGCAAATCGGGGGATATGCTGGAAGCGGCCCTGATCGCCGGCCTGACGGCAGGCGGGCTGGACGTCTGGACGCTGGGTGTGGTACCCACCCCGGCCGTCGCCTATCTGACCGCAACAACCGACGCCTGCGCGGGGATCGTGATATCGGCCTCGCATAATCCGGGCGAATACAACGGAATCAAGATTTTTGCAACCGACGGGTATAAATTACCGGATGCGGTAGAAGAAGAGATCGAAGCGCATATCGACGGAAAACCGCAGGCGGTACGCACGGGAAAAGAGATCGGTTCGGTACACGCGATGCCCGAAGGGGCCGAGCACTATATCGAGCACCTGAAATCCACCGTTTCCACCGGACTGACCGGGGTAACCATTGCACTCGACTGCGGACACGGCGCCAATTCCGACATCGCGCCCCGCGTATTTGAAGAATTAGGGGCCAAAGTCGTCGTCACCAACCGGGAACCCGACGGGATGAATATTAACGCAAACTGCGGTTCCACCAATCCTTCCATTATTACAACCCTGGTAAAAAAATCGGGGGCTGCCTGCGGCTTTTCTTTTGACGGCGACGGCGACCGGGTCATTGCAGTCGACGAAACCGGCGAGGTGATGGACGGAGACCATATGCTGGCAGCTCTTGGCCTGAAGCTGAAAGAAAAAGGCGCGCTGAAGCACAGCGGACTCACAGGCACCGTCATGACCAATATCGGGCTGGACCGCTTCTGTGACGAACACGGCCTGGTTCTGCACAAAGCGGCCGTAGGCGACCGCTACGTACTGGAAGACATGCGTACATCCGAATTTTCCCTGGGAGGTGAACAATCCGGCCATATTATCTTTTTAGACCACAACACCACCGGCGACGGTCTATTGACGGCGTTGAAACTGGTTGAGCTGATCATGGAAGACGGGGTTTTGCTCAGCGAGAAAAACAAGCTCATGTTCTCGTACCCGCAGGTCCTGGTCAATGCCCGCGTACACACCGAGCGCAAGAATGCCTATAAAACCGACTCGGCCATACAGGAGGAGATCAAAAGACTGGAAGAATCCTATCACGGTGTCGGCCGCGTGCTGATCCGCCCGTCCGGAACCGAACCTTTGGTCCGCGTCATGATCGAAGGCGAAGACATTCAGCGGCTGGAGCAGGACGCCAGGGCACTGGCTGCAATGATTGAAGAGAGGTATCCCGAATGAAACGAATAATCGTAGCTGACAGTTCTCTCGAACTGAATGAAGAACTGTCCCAAAGACTGGGGGTCCACTTTGTGCCCTTTCGTGTCGATGTAGGAGAGGAGCTCTTTATCGACGACGGCACGGTAGACCAACAACATCTGCTCAACGCCATGAAAGCCTATCCCGATGCGCCGAAATCGGCCGCACCGGCCCCCGGGGCCTATCTGGAAGCCTATGGGGATGCAGACGAGGTGTTTGTTGTCACCCTGTCCAAAAAGCTGAGCGCTTCCTACAACAATGCGATCCTGGCCAAACAGATGCGCGAAGAACAGAATCCGCAGGTGAAAATCCACGTATTTGACTCCAAATCCGCCGTTTGTGGCGAAACGCGGGTAGCCGGAGCCATCCGGGCGTTTTTGGATGCCGGCGCTGTCTTTGATTCCATTGTGAAGAAAGTGGAGGAAAAGATTGAGGAGTCCTTCACCTTCTTTGTGCTGGAGTCGCTGGAGAATCTCATGAAAAACGGCCGAATCAGCCGCTGGAAAGGAGCCATTGCAGGTGCTTTGTCCATACGGCCGGTTATGCATGCGCCCGGCGGCGAAATCGAACTGTACCACATGGCGCGCGGCCAGCAGAAGGCGTATCGCAAATTGGTGGACGCCATCGGCGAAACCGGCGCAAATCTGGCGGAACGGGTATTTTATATCTCCCATTGCAACGCGCAGGAAGCCGCCGAAGTGATCCTCGCCATGGTAGAACAGCGATACCGCTTCCGCGCGGTGCATCTCACGGGTATGAAGGTGCTGAGCTCCATGTATGCGTATGACGGCGGCATCGTGATATCGTTTTAGGCGCAGGCAAATATCCAATTTAATTCACAAAAAATACAAAATATAAAACAATCTATCCCAATCAGATAAAGTGTGAAAGACGCCATAAATCGCAAACTTTCAAAAAGAATCACGATCTTCAATTTTTTGATAATAAATGTTCATTGCATTTTAGGTAATGTTCACCTATGTAAATGAATATTAATGCAAGATGATTAGGGTTTTTTCGGAGTCTGTGTTGATATTCTTCAGAAAATGCACTATAATATCAATAACTGCGGGACCTACCCGTGGGATGGAACCGGCATGATGCCGGCAAAAACAAAGGGGGAGTAAAACCTATGAAAAGAAAGTATCTCGTCTTACTGGCGATGCTGCTTGTCTTATCGTTGGTGTTCGTGGCCTGTGGCCAGGACAGCACCACCGAAGCTCCGGCTACAGAAGCCGGCGATGCAACCGAAGACACCGGNACCGATGCGACCGAAGAACCGGCAGATGACACAGAAGAAGCTGCTGATTCCACCAGCGCCAATCCTGCTGCAACACGTCCGAATGCAGACACGCTGATTATCGGAACCGCAAAAACCGATGGTGTTTTCAACCCGATTTACTACTCGACCGCGTATGACGGCTATGTAGTGGATATGGTATTTGACAGCCTGCTTTCCAATAACGATGCAGCGGAATTCACCCCGGCTGTAGCGGAATCCTGGGAAATTTCTGAAGACGGAAAAGAAATCACCTTTAAACTTAGAGAAGACGTCTACTTCTCCGACGGCGAACAGCTGACAGCCGAAGACGTAGTATTCACCTATCAGGCCATGGCCGACCCGTCCTATGAAGGACGCTACAGCTATCTGCCCGCCAGCCTGGAAGGCTACGAAGAGTATCAAAACTCCATCGTACCGGAAGTGGTAGCAGAAGAGCCGGCTGACGGCGAAGAAACCGAAGCCACCGAAGATGCCGGAACCCCCGGACTCGTTGGCGAAGAAGTGCAATATGCCGGCGTAACCGCCAATGGCGACTTTGAAGTAACCTTCCACTTTACCGAAGCAAAAGCGACGAACTTAGGCGACACGACCATGGGCATCCTGCCGGCGCACATTTACGCATACGAGCCCGGCCAACTGTCCACTATGACCCAAATGCACGGCCAACCGGTCGGATCCGGTCCCTATAAGCTCACCAATGTAGCTCCGGACGAGTATATTGAATTCGAAGCCAATGAAGAATACTTCCTGGGCGCGCCGAAAATCAAAAACCTGATTATGCGTTACACGGCAAAAGAAACCGAACTCAACGCATTTGAAAGCGGCGAATACGACATTTTGGATTCCGTAGAAAACACACCGGAAAGCGCAGAAGTAATCGGCGCCATGGAATTTGCCGAACTGGTTCGCTACGACAACAACGGCTATGCATATATCGGCCTGAACATGGACAATCCGAATCTGGCGAAAAAAGAAGTACGCCAGGCGCTCATTTACGGCTTTGACCGTTATGCGTTTGTAGAAGACTTCTTTGCGGGTGCTGCGGTTGTGCCGAACGTACCGTTTGCACGCGTATCGTGGGTATTCACCCCCGAGCTGGAAGAAAACATCAACAAATACGAATACAATCCCGACAAAGCGATCGAACTGCTTGAGTCGGTCGGCTACACCGAAGTGGACGGCGCCGGCGTACGTTCCGACGGAACCAACGAGCTGAAGTTCAACTTCCTCACCTACACCGACACGCTCTGGACCGAAACCCTTGTCAACATTCTGAAAGACGAATGGATGCAAATCGGCGTCGAGCTGAACGAGAACTTCCAGGAATGGTCCGGATTCTCGAACCTCGTATACAACGAGCGTGACTTCGACATGTACACCATGGCTTGGTCCCTGTCTCTTGACCCGTCGCCGCGCGGTATTTTCCACAGTGAAAACATCCAGCCGAACGGAAACAACTCCGTAGGTTGGGACAATCCGGAAAACGACCGTCTCCTTGAAGAAGGCGAACTCGAACTGGATCAGGAACAGCGTAAAGTAATCTACACCGAATGGGGCGAGCTCTGGAATGAAGAGCTTCCGTATATCCCCGTTTATATGCGTGAAAACTGGCAGCTTATCAACGACAGAGTAGAAGGATTTGAAGTTTCTCCGTATGTTAGCTGGAGAAACCGGGACGTCCTGTTGAACCTCGAATTGGTCGACTAATACGACGATCATAAGCGCAGACAAACCCGGGTTATCCCGGGTTTGTTTGACTTTTGCGCTTTATCGTAGCATAGCGACCGATAAAAGTAGGAGACCAAACTATGATTAAATATATTCTCAAACGACTTTTACATATGATCCCCGTACTTTTGATCATATCCATGGTCATCTTCGGGATAACCAAGCTGGCTCCGGGCGATAGCGTCGGTATGGGTCTGGACCCCCGTGCCACGGCCGAGTCGTTGGAAAGACAAAGAGAAGCGCTCGGACTCAATGATCCGGTGCCTGTCCAGTATATCAAATGGCTGACCCGCGTGGTGCAAGGGGACTTCGGCCGTTCGTCCCAGTATATGCAACCCATCATGAATGTCGTCCCGGAACGGTTATGGAACTCATTTATTCTGAACGTAGTGGTGTATATCATCGCCTTTATGTTATCCATCCCCATAGGCATCGTATCGGCAGTCAAACAGTATTCCACCTTTGACTCCTTCTGGACGGTATTCTCCATTATCGGCATATCGATGCCCTCGTTCTTCTTCGGACTTTTGTTGATCTATGTGTTTTCTGCTAAACTGCAGTGGTTACCGTTTTCCGGTAAGCAAACACCGGGACTCAACGCGACCGGCTGGGTCGCCTTTAAAGACCTCTTGAAGCATATGGTACTGCCTGCCACCGTGCTGATTCTCGGCTCTCTTGCATCGACGGTGCGCTACACCCGTACCAGCATGCTGGAAGTCATCAAACAGGACTATGTGCGTACGGCGCGTTCCAAAGGCTTAAACGAAAGAGTCGTCGTATACAAGCACGCTTTTCGCAATGCGCTGATTCCCATCATTACCCTGGTGGGCGCCTATATTCCCGCGCTGTTTTCGGGGGCGGCCATACTGGAACGAACCTTTATCTGGCCCGGGATCGGGAACATGCTGGTTACGGCGGTTTTTGCCCGTGACTACAATCTCGTAATCGGACTCAATGTATTTTTCGCCTTCTTAACCCTGATGGGCAATCTCCTGGCAGATGTCGGCTATGCGCTGGTTGACCCGCGCGTGAAAGTGGATTAGGAGTTACGCATGAATAAAAACGAAAAACAAAGAAAAGACATCAAACAGGACTCCGCCTCGCAAGATGTGCAGCAAGAGCCGCAGGTACAACCCGAGCAGCAGCCGACCGCCATCGACGAAGAAACCTTTGTCGATGAAACCGCGCTGACGATTTCCGAAGCGGAAGCCAAGCAAAAAATCTACACGCCCGGCATGTTGATCCGCCGCCGCTTTATGCGACGAAAGATCGCGGTGTTCGGTGCGGTGGTATTTTCCATCATCGTACTTCTGGTACTGGCCTACTTTATCTTCGGAGACCCGCAAGCCTCCATGCGTATCAACCGGGCCTTCCGTAATGTACCGCCGTCGGCCAACTTCTGGCTTGGTACCGACAATGTCGGCCGCGACATGTTTGCGCGCCTGATGCAAGGCGGTCAGATCTCTTTGCTGGTCGGTGTGGTAGCGGTTGTTATTCAGGTTTTGATCGGCATGCTGATCGGCGGTATCGCCGGTTTCTACGGCGGCTGGGTCGACAATATCCTCATGCGCTTTTTGGAAATTGTACAATCCTTCCCCTTTACACCCCTTGCCATCACCGTGTCCGCCATGCTGGGCACCACGGTTTCGGCCAATCAGAAACTTCTGGTCGTTATCGCCCTGATCGGATTTTTGTCCTGGCCGGGGCTGGCACGTATGATCCGCGGACAGATTCTGTCTTTGCGTGAAATGGAATTTGTACAGGCAGCCAAAGCACTTGGCGTGCGCGACGGACGCATTATTACACGCCATCTTTTGCCCAATACGGTTGCGTATATTATCGTAAACGCAACCATCGGTATGGCCGGTGCCATTCTTACCGAAGCCGCCTTGTCGTTTTTGGGCTTAGGTGTACCGCCGGCAACGCCCACCTGGGGCAATCTGATTAATGCCGGATCCGATATGTATAATCTGCAAAACCGACCTTGGCTTTGGATTCCGCCGGGGATTGCCATCTTCCTGACGGTTATGTGCATCAACCTCATCGGCGACGGCATGCGCGACGCCATTGACCCGAAGTCGAAATAAGGAGAAACCATGGAAAAACTCTTAGAAGTCAGAGACTTAAAAACGTATTTCGACGTTGGAGACGACGGTGTGGTAAAAGCCGTGGACGGCGTTGACTTTTCGGTACGGGCCGGAGAAACGATCGGCATCGTAGGGGAATCGGGCTGCGGAAAGTCCGTAACCTCCATGTCCATTCTCCGCCTGATCCCATCCCCGCCGGGACGCATTGCCGGTGGCGAGGTTTTGTTTGAAGGAAAAGACTTAGCGAAAGCATCCGAAGCGGAAATGCGAAAAATCCGCGGCAACGATATATCCATGATCTTTCAGGAGCCCATGACATCATTGAACCCCGTGTTCACCGTGGGCTATCAGATCTCCGAAGCGCTGATCCTGCATCAGGACATGAAAGAGGACGAAGCCTTAAAACGCGCCGTCGAGATGCTGAAACTGGTCAATATCCCGCGGGCGGAAAAAATTGTAAACGAATATCCGCATCAGCTCTCCGGTGGAATGCGACAGCGGGTTATGATCGCGATGGCGCTTGCCTGTGAACCCAAGCTCCTGATCGCCGACGAACCGACCACCGCGCTCGATGTAACCATACAGGCGCAGATCCTGGAACTCATGAACGATCTGAAACAAAGGCTGAACACCGCCATCATGCTTATCACCCACGACCTGGCCGTTGTGGCGGAAATGAGCGACCACGTAGTGGTTATGTATGCCGGTAAGATCGTCGAAGATGCGCCGGTCATTACCTTGTTTGAAGAGCCCATGCATCCGTACACGATTGGTCTGATGGAGTCGATTCCGTCTTTGAATATCGGAAAAGACAAACTGGACACGATTGAAGGCTCCGTACCGAATCCCCTGTATCTGCCCAATGGCTGCTACTTTAACCCGCGCTGCAAGTACGCGACAGATATCTGCCGCAAGGAAATGCCGGAACTGCGGGAGATCACGGCGGGACACAAAGTGCGCTGTCACCACGCAGAGGAGGTCCGAGATGCAAAACAATCGTAATGTCATCCTGGAAGTCAAAAATCTGAAAAAGTATTTCCCCATCACCCAGGGCATGCTGCGCCGCCAGGTAGGCGATGTCAAGGCCGTGGACGATGTGTCCTTTGTCATCTACGAAGGGGAGACACTGGGGATCGTAGGCGAGTCCGGCTGCGGAAAAACCACGCTGGGGCGAACTCTGCTGAAATTGCTGGAACCCACCGAAGGCGAAGTCATTTACAAAGACAAGCCGGTATTCTCCCTGCCGAACGACGAACTGAAAGAACTCAGAAAAGAAATGCAGATCATCTTTCAGGACCCGTACAGCTCGCTGAATCCGCGCATGAACGTTTCCAGTATTGTGGGCGAAGGCTTAACCGAACACAATATCTACAAGCGCGGCAAAGAACTCGACGAATATGTCACCGATGTCGTGCGCCGATGCGGTCTTGCCAAATACCATATGAACCGGTATCCGCATGAATTTTCCGGCGGGCAGCGGCAGCGGATCGGAATTGCCCGCGCGCTGGCCTTGAACCCGAACTTTATCGTAGCGGACGAACCCGTCTCCGCGCTGGACGTATCCATTCAGTCGCAGATCATCAATCTTCTGACCGAACTGCAGCGCGAACACGGCTTCTCGTATATGTTTATCTCGCACGACCTGAGTGTAGTACGTTATATCAGCCACCGGATCGGTGTTATGTATCTGGGCGCCCTGGTGGAACTGGCGGAGCGCGAAGAAATGTTTGAAAATCCGCTGCATCCGTACACCCAGGCCCTGCTGTCGGCCATACCGGAGCCGAATCCGCGCGTGAAGCGGGAACGGATTCTCCTGAAAGGCGATATCCCGTCCCCGGCCAATCCGCCGGAGGGCTGCAAATTCCACACGCGATGCAACTACACAGAAGAGCGTTGCTCGCTGGAAGTGCCGGAATGGCGCGACTTAGGAGGAGAGCATTTTGTTGCCTGCCACTTCGCAGAAGAAATCAAATCCGGAGCAAAAAAACCCCGGGAAATTGAGGAGTAAACGAAAACCCATCCGGGAACAGGAGCGGGAAGCCCGCGAAATCGTCGACGAAATGAACGAAGAGGAACCCTTTGAATTTGACCGCATCGACGTGATCGCAATGATCATAGCGGGCTATCAGGTGATTATGCCCTTTGTTTTAGCCGGCGCCGGGATCATGTTTTTAAGCTATCTGCTCTTTTGGGTCTGGCTGCGCTAAACATCCACCCCCAAACAACGAAATAAACAAAAGACAAGAGCATCGGAACCCCCGATGCTCTTTTTTTGCTACACGGGGGGGGCGCCTGCGGCGCAATGAAATACGCCTGCGGCGTGTGAAATATTCGCTGCGCGAATACGAAATACCTCGCACGCGCGGCGCTTAGCGTGCCCTGCTTGTGCTCGGTGCGATATATGCGGCCTGCGCCGCATGTTAAGCGGAAGGATTGATATTTTGTAGCGGCGATCGTAGTGGCCGGCCCTGTCCCGGCCTGCGCCAAACGTCCGCCAAACAACGTGACTCGCATCCTAAACACCTCACACCTCCATATTCAAACCTCTTTTCCACCAATCCTACCTCTCCCATGGGCGCCTTCGGGCGCCTATTTCATCCGATTTGTGCTTTCTGCTTATTCCCACACGTTGTGGGGCGGAATCATCGTTATTCGGGGCGGATACGGCGGAATAACGGCCATTCTGTTCTACGAATCGCAGAGATTCCGCTTTTTACATACGGGCAGGCGCTGTCGTACACTGCTCTTACCCGGGAATACAATAGACATGTCGCAAAGGATAAACAATGAATCTGTGGGAACAAGCCCGTGCAGGCGATGAGAACGCGGTGTTGGCCATTATACAGCGCGCAGAAAAGTCGATCTATGCGGCGATGTACAAATACGCTTACAGGCCTTTTGACACAGAAGAGCTGTATGCGCAAGGCGTGCTCCTCGTGCTGGAGTGTATACAGGACTACTGTCCGGATCGGGGCGTACCGTTTTTGGCATATGTGCACACGCGGCTTAAGTATTATTATCTGCAAAGCCGCGCAGAAAAAAGGCATTTGTCTTTGGATGCGCCGCTGCAGGATGTAGAGGAAGCTACGCTTTTGGATTCTCTGGAAGCGGAAGAGGATACCGAAGAGGCATTTTTGTACAAGGAACGAAAAGAAGCCATACAAAAGGCGATGGAGCAGTTGACAAAAAGAGAAAGAAAATGTGCGGAAGGGTATTACTTTCATCATCTTTCGCTGTCGGAAATCGCAGACAGTCTGGGGATTGCCTATCGGACTGCATACAATAACAAAACCCGTGCGCTGAAAAAACTGCGCACTTTACTGGCAGATTATGCCGAGGACTACAGAAAGGAAACGAAACGATGAAGAAAATACGGATCGATCCCGGCCATCACGATCAAAGGGATAATCGGGTACAGGGGTATTCCGAAGCGGCTACGATGCTTGCCATCGGAAAAAAACTGAAAAGCTATGCGGAAAGCGCGTATGCCATGACGGTGGATCTGACACGCGAAGACGGCCGTCCTTTGTCGGAGGACTATGCAAAAGATCTGAAAACACGCGGCCAATCGTCTGCCGGCTATGATCTGTTTTTGTCTTTGCATTCGGATGCGAGCCAAAACACACAGACCAAAGGGGCCACGGTGTACGGCAGCATCCGGCCCGACCGCGCCGATCCGGCTTTTTTTGCCCGGCTGGGGGAAGCCGTGGCAAAAGCCACCGGCATACCCGCCAACCGTCCGCGCTACCGGGAAGATTCTCTGTCTACTAAGTATGTGGTGCATTCCGCTCCGCGGCCCGGCGTAGAAGACTATTATGCCGTTTTGCGTCACGCAAGGGCCAAATACGCCTGTTTGCTGGAACTGGGTTTTCACACCAATCCCGAAGAAAGAAAACGCCTGTCGGATCCCAAAATTCAGCAGGCCATTGCCGTGCAGCTGGCAGACTGTATCGCCTCTCGTTTTCAGATCGCAAAAAGAGATAAGAACAAACCGGATCCATGCGAAAATTGTCCCTACGGGTGGTCAATTTCTCTTCTGAAACTGATAGAGAAGCATAGGGAGGTGAAAGAATGATTCGCGAAGAAGTCAATCAAGTCCGATTGAAAGTCAATCTGGACGGCGGGCTGGACGGGGACAAGCAGATAGTAAAAAGCAAAACCTACAGCCGCATTCACGCCGATGCCAACACGCAGGGCCTGTATGATACGGGTTCAGCCATTGCGGACATGCAGCAATGGCCGCTTTTGAGTGTTGTGCAATTGAAAGATGTCGTCCTCGTAGACGACGAAGCCTAAGAGAGTAAAAAAAGGAGAAGAAAATGGTAAAACAGCTTGAACTGGTGTTTGTGGACACCGCGCACAGAAACTTCACCGTGCGTGTGGACGAACCCAGAGCCGATCTGACAGAAGGAGAAATCCAGGCGCATATGCAGACGATTCTGGCGGCCGATGTGTTCCGCTCCCCCTACGGGGCGCTCGCGTCCGTTTCCAAGGCGAATATTGTAACGCGGGAAACCACCACCTACGAATTCGCGTAACGATTCATGGACGAACTGCTTACGCTGATCGGAAATCTCGGATTTCCCATCGCCGTATCCGCGTATCTTCTGGTACGGATCGAAGGGAAAATCACCGACTTGACCGGCAGCATACACGAATTGCGCCAGGCAATCGAACGAATCTGCTAAACAAAAACCCGCTCGGCAGCTATACGCTGCGAGCGGGTTTTTCTGTGTTTACCGTACCACCATGACCGAACACGGCGCATGCGATACGACTTTGCTGGATACCGAGCCGATCAGCAGACGGGCCATGCGGCCCATACCGCGCGAACCGATCACGATCGTATCCATCTCGTTATCTTTGGCGCATTCTACAATAGCTGCGGCGGGTTCGCCGCTTTTGGTAATATAGTGTACGTTGCCGGCGTCATAGTCGGAAAAGAGCTTTTGGGCTTCGTCGAGTATTCCCTGTGCCCGGTAACGCGAGGCATCATACAGATTCTTCTCGTAGGTATGGTCGCGCCCGTAGGCATGATACATACTCAGATCCGGGATTACATACACGACGGTAATCTCCGCGGGGACCGCTTCGGCAAAAAGCCGGGCGGTTTTTACCGCTTTCCAGCTGCATTCGGAACCGTCTACGGGAACCAGTAGTTTTTTCATGGAAGCCTCCTTTTCTGTGCGGTCTTAGCGCACGACAAATACGGAGCAGGGGGCATGTGCCACAACCTTTTGCGATACGGAACCCACCAAAAGGCGCGTCATGGTACCCATACCGCGCGAACCGATCACGATCGTGTCAAAGCCTTCGGATTCGGCCGTGTTTACAATCACATTGGCCGGTTCGCCCGACTTAATGGCAAAGGCCACATTGCCGGGTGCATAGTCGGAAAAATAGTCTTTTGCTTGCCGGATTACTTCTTCTGCCCGGTTTTTTGCCGCTTCATTCAAATAACCTTCGTGTGTCATGTCAAAACCGTAATTGCGATACAGGCTGTGGTCTGCCACCACATGCAGTACGGTGATATCCAGTGCCTTGCATTCGCCCAGTGTTCGTACAATTTCTATCGCTTTCCAACCATGTTCCGATCCGTCAACGGCTACCAGTATTTTTTTCATGAGAGGTCTCCTTTCGTAAGTCTCATTCGTTTGTTATCTATACTATACCCCGTTTTCCCGCCTTATAACGAAAACGGACGCCCCGGCCTGTGTTTGCCTATGCGAGAACCGTGCGGGAACTGTTGGTGTTTAGCGCAAATGTGGTATACTTATTACTTAGAGTAGTTTTTATTGTTAGGAGGCTTACAATGAGCGCAGTATTAGTGTCAAAAGAAAATAATCAGGCGGTCTTCACCGTCGAAATCCCCGCCGAAGACTTTCGCAAAGCGATCCAAACGGCGTATACAAAGAATAAGCACCACTTCAGTCTGCCGGGTTTTCGCAAGGGGAAAGTGCCCAGAAGCATGCTGGAAAGAAACTACGGCGCCGATCTGTTTTATGAAGACGCCATTAACGAAGTTCTGCCCAAAGCGTTTGATGACGCCGTGGAAGAACTCTCCCTGTTCCCGGTGGCACAACCGGAAGTCGACGTGGACGATATCGAAAAAGACAAAGATCTGAAAATTAAATTTACCGTCGACGTGAAACCCGAGCCCGTCTTAGGCGACTACGAAGGGCAGGAAGTGGAAGTGCATAAATACGAAGTCACCGACGAACAGGTGGACCGGCAGCTGGAAGAACAAAGAGAGCAAAACGCCCGCATGGTACCGGTAGAACGCGAAGCCAAAGACGCAGATATCGCAACGATCGACTTTAAGGGCTTTGTAAATGACGAACCCTTTGACGGGGGCGAAGCGGAAGACTATGAACTCACCCTGGGTTCGGGTTCGTTTATTCCCGGCTTTGAAGAGCAGTTGATCGGGCATAAGTCCGGCGACTCCTTTGCGGTGAATGTGACCTTCCCGGAAGATTATCATGAGAATCTGGCAGGCAAAGAAGCGCGTTTTGATGTTGTGATCAAACAGTTGCGCGAAAAACAGCTTCCCGATGCGGACGACGATTTCGCGATGGATGTCAGCGATTTTGATACCCTGGACGAATACAAGGCCGATATCCGTGCCAAGCTGCAGGAAGAAGTCGACAAACGCAAAAAGATCGAACGGGAAAATGCCGCGGTGCAAAAACTGATTGAAGTCTCGGAAATCTCTGTACCGGCATCCATGGTGGACCATCAGATCGACCATGAATACCAGGATCTGGAGCGTGATATGGCACAGATGGGGATCGGCATGGATCAGTATATGAAAATACTGCAAAAGGATATGGATGCCGTACGCGAGGAACTGCGTCCCAAAGCTGAACAGCGCCTAAAAGCGGATCTTCTGCTGGAAGAGCTGAAGAAAAAGCTCGAACCGGAAGTCACCGACGAAGAAATGGATGCCCAGCTGGAGGAAATGGTGGCGGAAATGGCGGACGATCAGAAAGAAGAATACCGCAAATTCCTGCGTGAACATCATATGGAAGCATTAAAAGAAAACCGCAAAACGCAAAAAGCGGTGGAAGCGCTGGTTGCGTCGATGCAGTTTACGGAAGTGGAACACGATCACGACCACGATCATGATCACGAACACGACCACGCAGACGAAGCGGAAGCATCCGAATCGCAAGAAGAGAACGAATAATCCAACAGCAACAAAGAGGAGGGATACCCATGGCTTTAGTGCCCATGGTCGTAGAACAAACCAATCGGGGCGAACGCTCCTACGATATTTATTCGCGTCTGTTAAAAGAACGCATCATATTTATCTCCGGTGAGATCAACAATGTCACCGCGGATCTGGTCGTGGCGCAGCTTCTGTTTTTGGAAGCGGAAGACCCGTCCAAAGATGTACAGATCTATATCAATTCCCCGGGCGGTGTCATCACCGCCGGCATGGCGATCTATGACACCATGCAATATATCAAACCCGACGTGTCCACCATCTGCATCGGACAAGCTGCCAGCATGGGTGCGTTTTTGCTGGCAGCAGGAACCAATGGCAAGCGCTTTGCCCTGCCCAATGCCGATGTCATGATCCACCAGCCTTTGGGCGGTGCGCAGGGACAGGCGGAAGACATCCGTATCCAGGCCGAAAAAATCATCCAGGTGCGCCAGCGCATGAATGAGATCCTGGCGGAAAAAACCGGGCAGCCGATCGACAAAATTGCCCGCGATACCGACCGCGACTTCTATATGTCGGCACAGGCCGCCAAGGAATACGGCATCATCGACGCCGTTATTGAGAGAAACGAATGACCCAGTATTACGATAAAGAGATTACCTGTTCCTTTTGCGGAAAAACCCAGGATAAAGTAAACCGGATTATTGCCGGGCCCAATGTGTTCATCTGCGATGAATGCATCCGTCTTTGCATGGACATTATCAAAGAAGAAGAAATGCCCGCGCCGCTGCAATGGGAAAATGTGCCCAAGCCGCGTGAAATCAAAGACATTCTGGACACCTATGTCATCGGCCAGAACGATGCGAAAAAATCCCTGGCCGTGGCGGTATACAATCATTACAAGCGTATCGAACAACCCGTCTCGGAAGAAGATGTGGAGATCCAGAAGAGCAATATTCTCCTGATCGGGCCTACCGGCAGCGGGAAAACCATGCTGGCACAAACACTCGCAAAAATCCTGGATGTGCCCTTTGCCATTGCCGACGCCACCTCATTGACAGAAGCCGGCTATGTGGGAGAAGATGTGGAAAATGTCGTGCTCAAGCTCGTACAGGCGGCAGACTACGATATCGAACGCGCAGAAAAGGGCATTATCTATATCGACGAGATCGACAAGGTCACCCGCAAATCGGCCAATCCGTCGATCACACGCGATGTATCCGGCGAAGGCGTGCAGCAGGCGCTTTTGAAAATCATTGAAGGCACCACCGCCAATGTTCCGCCGCAAGGCGGCCGCAAACACCCGCAGCAGGAATATCTGCAGGTGGATACGACCAATATTCTCTTTATTGTCGGCGGGGCATTTGAAGGCATAGAAAAAATGATCGAAACCCGCCGCGAAGAGTCCACCATGGGTTTTGGTGCCAATGTGCAGGCCAAAGAAGACAAAAACATCGGCGAAATCCTAAAAGAGCTCGAACCCGAAGACCTCTTGCAATACGGGATGATACCGGAATTTGTCGGCCGTATACCGGTCGTTGTCAGCCTGGAAGCCCTGGATCGCGATATGCTCGTGCGCATCCTCACCGAACCGAAAAACGCCCTGGTGAAACAATACAAAGAGCTGTTTCGGATGGACGGGGTGGAACTGGAGTTTGAAGCGAAGGCATTGCTGGCCGTTGCCGAACGCGCCTATCAGAGAAAAACCGGTGCCCGCGGCTTGAAATCCATTCTGGAAGAGAGCCTTCTGGATACCATGTTCGACATTCCCACAGAAGACGGGCTTACGGCCTGCTTTGTAACGGAAGATGTCATTTTGGGCCAAAAGAGTCCGAAACTCGTATACAGTGAACGCAAAAAAGAGAAAAAAGAAAACGCGTCGTAGTTTACGCGAAGGAGAAGCATGAAAGATTATCCCAACGACGGCATCGCTTACGATGCCGTCCCTTATAAGCTGCCGCTCATTCCTTTACGCGGTATCTATATGTTTCCCCATATGGTCATCCATTTTGATATCGGACGGCAAAAATCCTTGGAATCGCTTGAAGAGGCCATGCTCAGAGATTCCGAGGTCATTTTGTGTACGCAAAAAGACTATAAGGTGGAAAAACCCACAAAAAAAGATCTGTGGCCCATGGGGGTTTTGGCATCCATCAAACAAACGCTGAAACTGCCCAATGGCAGCACCCGTGTGCTGGTCGAGGGAATCCAGCGGGCTTCGGTGGAAAAAATCGACATGCGCAAGCGCTATTATGCCGCCGAAGGCAGGGTGTTTGAACCCACCGGCCATGTGGAAAACACCAAAACCATGGAAGCCGCCACCCGCCTGGTCCTGTCCGATATGCGGGAATACCTGGAGTTTAATCCCAATATGGGCCAGGAAATGATGCTCGGCCTGTCCGATATCGACGAACCGGGTCGATTAAGCGATGTGATCGGTTCGTATACCGAAATGAAAGACGANCGGACTATGCGGCCGTATTGTCGGAAATGGACATCTACGCACGCCTGGAAACCGTGCATCGCATTTTGCAAAAGGAGATCGAACTGCTTCGTATTGAAGACCGGATCTCCCGCCGCGTGCAGACACAGATCGATCAGGTGCAAAAGGAATACTATCTGAAGGAACAGATCCAGGCCATCCGAAAAGAATTAGGGGAAGACGAAGACACCGACAGCATTACCGACGAGTATGAAGAAAAACTCGCCGCGCTGAAACTGCCCGATGACACCCGCGAAAAAATCGCAAAAGAGATTCATCGCCTGCGGCAGCTGAATACGCAGTCGCCGGAATACCAGGTGACCCGTTCGTATCTGGATGTCGTTTTTGACCTGCCCTGGAACAAGGCCACCAAAAGCCGGATCAATCTGACGCGGGCACAAGCCATACTGGAAGAAGACCATTACGGCTTAAAAGATGTAAAAGAACACATTTTGGAATACATTGCCATTAGAAAGCTCACCACAAAAATGCGCAGTCCGATCCTTTGTCTTGTGGGGCCGCCCGGTGTGGGAAAAACCAGTGTCGCCAAGTCGATCGCGCGGGCCATGGGGCGCAATTTTGCCCGTATGAGCTTGGGCGGAGTCCGCGACGAAGCGGAAATCCGCGGCCACAGAAAAACCTATATCGGCGCCATGCCCGGGCGTGTATTGCAGAATCTGATCCAGGCAAAGGCGAACAATCCTGTCTTTTTGTTCGACGAGATCGACAAAATGGCATCGGATTTTCGCGGCGACCCGGCCAGTGCACTGCTGGAAGTGCTGGACCCGGAACAAAACAGCACCTTCACCGATCACTATGTGGAAGTGCCGTTTGACTTGTCCAATGTTCTGTTTTTAACGACGGCCAATTATCTGGAAGACATACCGGAACCCCTGCGCGACCGCATGGAGATCATCCGGCTGAGCGGCTATACACACGATGAAAAATGGCATATTGCCAAACGGCATCTCATCCCCAAGCAGCTTGCGTTTCACGGTTTGCAAAAGGCGGATCTTGTGATCGAAGACGATGCATTGACCGACATGATTCTGTATTACACCCGAGAGGCCGGCGTGCGCAGTCTGGAACGCATGATTGCCCGTGCGCTCAGAAAAGCCGCCAAAAAAGTCGTAGACGATAAAAATGCGGTCATCCGCATTACGCGGGAAAATCTGAGCGAATGGATCGGCAAGAAGCGCTATCTGGACGATCCCGTTGCGAGCCAGCCGGAGATCGGGGTCGTGAAGGGCCTTGCCTGGACACAGGTCGGCGGCGAGATCCTGAATATAGAAGCCACCACCATGCCGGGTACCGGCAAACTGCAGCTCACCGGCAGCCTGGGGGACATCATGAAAGAATCCGCGCAGGCCGCGTTGTCGTATGTGCGCGCCCGTGCCGATGCCTTTCAGATTGAAAAAGACTTCCATAAAAANACCGATCTGCACATTCACGTACCCGAAGGCGCCACCCCGAAAGACGGGCCGTCGGCCGGGGTTACCATCGCCGTGGCGGTGGTGTCGGCTTTGACCGGGAAGCCGGTGCGGGCTGACATTGCCATGACCGGAGAGATCACCTTGCGCGGTACCGTACTTCCGATCGGCGGGGTAAAGGAGAAAGTGATCG
>JGI24712J26585_10000210_pt1 | contig 49432 bp, 42 predicted proteins | sample BioPla3DNA2_FD_26585 | JGI IMG/M metagenome (IMG submission 26585) | reverse complement strand
TTATTATTTTTGTTTTTTTATTTGTTTCAATTAGTTATTGAAAACCTTAATTGAAGGTAAAACCTTACCTGTCTCATCAAATAAAGCCTGGTTTTCACGGGCATTACCTATCTTGCATTCGCTACCACAATTGATGTAGTCCATACCTGCTTTTGTTAACCAGGTTACGTTAGGACCAGTCTTCCAGGTTGGCTCCCAGTAGAAGAAACCTGTAGCACCTGCGTTATCTGAACCTTCAAGTAAGCTCTTTAAGTAGCTGTACTGTCCTTCAACAGTTGCTGGGTAACCTGAGTTTTTAGCATCATTTGCGTTAAAGTCATTTGGTAGAGAATCGGTATTCTCAAGAGTATAAGGATAGCCTCCTTCAACAATGATGATGTCTTTACCGTAAGTCTGTTTAACCCACTTGATATTGTCCTGAAGCTGTGAAACAGGACCATCCCACCAGGTGTACATAGACATACCGATGATATCGAAGTTTACGCCGTGAGCAGCAATTTCATCAAACCACCACTTGAAGGCACCGTTATCAGGACCTTTTGCAAGGTGTAACATAACTTTGCAGTCACTGTTCCCTTTGCCTTCATTAAAGCCTTCGATAGCTGATTTTAGAAGTTGTGATAATCTGTCAAACTCGTGACCGTCACTGCCCCAGCTCTTGCCGTCAGGCCATAACATACCGCTGTTAAGCTCATTACCGATTTGTACAATATCAGGCATTACACCTTCTTTTTTGAAGGTTTCAATTGTCTCTTTGGTGTAGTCTCTGATTGCTTTATTCAGATCATCAAAGCTTAAATTCTCCCATGCCTTAGGTTTAATCTGTTTGCCAGGATCGGTCCAGAAGTCTGAATAGTGGAAGTCTAGCAGGAACTTAAAGCCTAATGCCTTAGCTCTCTTTGCAATCTCAAGATCGGTTGCAAGATCATTGTTACCGCCACCGTATACATTTCCGTTTGCATCTTTTGGATCATTCCATAGACGTAGTCTTACATAGTTAAAGCCATTGTCTTTTAGAATTGCTAAAACGTCTTTTTCCTGGCTGTTTTCGTCGTAATACTTAAAGCCTGCCTTTTCCATATCAATGAGAGTTGATACGTCAGCACCCTTGATAAATGATGATGCAATATTAGCTTTCTCATAGTTTGTTACAGTAAGAGTCTGAGTTTCCTGATTACTTTCACATGCAGTTGATAGTGTTGCTGCCATTAGGGCAAAAGCAATCGCTGTTAATTGTTTTATCATTTTTATCTCCTAAAAGCCTTAATATAAAATAGTGTATAATTCTCGTGCTGCTAAGAAATAGCAGCATTTATTATTTAATGGTTTGTCAGCAAGATGAACTTAAGTTGGAGATTTAAATGCAACTAAAAGAACTGGGTGAAAAAATTATCAATGGTTATAAGATAACTCGTGAAGAGGCCATTGAACTTTATCACGCTCCACTTGAAGAACTAAAAGAAAGTGCAACTAAACTTACCAGACACTTTTTTAAGGACGATTTAGAATTCTGCTGTATCTCAAACGGCAAATGCGGCAGATGTACCGAGGATTGTAAATTCTGCTCTCAAAGCCGTTTTTATGATACACAAATCGATGAAGCTCCATTAAAGACAGCGCAAGAGTTTTACGAAGAAGCAAAAGATAGTGCCAAAAAGGGTATTCACAGATACTCAATTGTGACTGCAGGTGTAAGATTATCTCAAAAGGAAATTGATACCGTAGCTGAAGCTTTTGACAGAATACAAAAAGATAGCGATATTAAAATTGATTTATGTGGGTCATTAGGCTTACTTGATTTAGCTGATTTTAAAAAGTTAAAAGCAAGTGGCATGACAAGATATCACTGTAACATTGAGTCATCACCAAACTACTTCAAAAAGATCTGTACCACTCATACCATGGAGCAGAAAGAGAAGACCATTGCTATGGCAAAAGAAGCCGGTCTTGAGATTTGCTCTGGCTGTATTATCGGTATGGGCGAGAGTATTGAAGATAGAGTGGATATTGCTCTTGAGCTTAGAAAAATCGGTGTGGACAGCGCTCCTGTCAATGTGCTAAATCCAATTAAAGGCACTCCTCTTGAGGATCAGGCTCCAATAAGTGAAGAGGATATTGAAAGAACAATTGCTGTATTCAGACATGTTCTTCCAGATGTAGTGTTACGTCTTGCAGGTGGCAGATTGAAAATTCAGAGCTTCTTTACAAATCTTTACGATTTTGGCATCAATGCCCAGATCACAGGTGATATGCTGACTACAGCTGGACTTACAGTGAATGATGATATTCAGGCGGTAATTAAATCAAATAAGGTTATTTCCAAAATCGCCGCTAAATAATCTTTAATTATCAACGGAGGTATTATCTTCAATCAGGGTAATATCTTCGTTGATTACATTTCCATTTCTGTTTACTTCAAAGTTAAGTTTTGTGCCAGGTTTTGATTTGGAGATTAAATCAATCAGCTGCTTAACATCATGAATATTCTGATAGTTAACCCTAGTAATAACATCACCTAATTTGAGAACGCCAAAAGCAGGTCCCTGCGGATCGATATAACCTACTGTTACACCTTTCTCTCCGTTAAGACTCTTTTTAGATGAATCAGAAATACCTAAATATCCTCGCTCGACCTTTCCATGACGAATAATTTCATTCATAACCTGTTTTACAAGTTTTACAGGAACCGAAAAGCCGATACCGTATGATGATTCGCTTGTAAATGAAGCTGTATTGATACCGACAAGATTGCCCTTAGTATCAACTAGCGCACCACCTGAATTGCCCTGATTGATAGGTGCATCAGTCTGAATAAGTTCCTGAACGCCCTGACGGATATTCATCTGATCATGGGTAAGCAGCCCCGATCCTGAACGTGACAGAGCAGAGATAATACCGTGAGTGACAGTCTGACCTAAATTGTTAGGATTACCAATTGCCAGCACGATATCACCAATATGAGGTGTTTTTTTGGCAATGGAGATGCTAGGAAGATTGTTTGCCTCAACTTTTAAAACAGCAATATCTGTTCTTCTGTCGCAACCTACGATAAAAGCCTGATATAGCTTACCTTCACGAGTCTGTACCCAGATTGCTTTGTTTGGTTCATTGCCAAGCGGTACAACATGATAGTTTGTAACGATATAACCATTATCTGTCATTACCACACCGGAGGCAGAGGAGGTAATTGAGTTGGTATCAGGCTCTGTGTAGTCCTCATTGAGATTTGCAACATAGATGTTTACAACGCAGGGAGCTGCTTTATTTACTGCATAGGAGAAACCTTCTACGGAAACTCCGCTTGAATAGATAACATTGCCTATATTTTTACCAAGCTGAGGATTGATTAGAAGAAGCGCTCCTCCAATGAGCACACCTGCAACGATTGGAAATAAGAGAGTTGCTATTGTTTTATTGATTTTCATGGTTATACGCTAAATGAATATGTTCTTTTAAATAATATCAAAAGTTAAATAAAAAAATAGTGAGATTGTCTGAAAAGACAGATACAAATAAGAAATTCTGATATATAAATTTTACCAAAAAATAACTGTCAAGTTGTTTTAACTTTACATTATTCTGATTAGATAGAGATGTGAAACTTATTGATGTTAAATGTAGTTATTTGTTGTTAATTTTAGTTATCTGGTAATTTTTAGTTAATTGGGTAAATAAATAGCCTCAAAGTTTTGAATTTTGAGGCTATTTTCGCTTTACTTCAATAAAGGAACCTTATCTTAAGGTGATGTATAACGTACCACCGTTTCTGTTGATGCGAATTGCTGAAATCTGACCTTTAACCCTCTCAAGATTTTTCTTAAGATCGTTAATGTTCTTAACATCAGCACGGTTTACACCTGTGATAACGTCACCCTTGCGAAGACCAAAGCGGGCAGCCATAGAGCCTTTCGCAATATCAGTTACCTCAACACCGCCATCCTTTGCATTAGCGAGTGCGGCACCGGCAAATGCAGGAGAGATTTCCTTTGAGCTGTCAGCGGAGATTTTCTGAGCTGCAATGTTATCGCCAATCTTTACAGTAAAGTCTTTATAGGAACCGTCACGGAATACGGTTACCTTAACCTCAGAGCCTGCTCTTTGAGTTGCAATCTCAGCACGTAACTGAGCAAATGACTTGATTTTCTTGCCATTGATTGCAGTAATGATATCGCCTGATTTGATACCAGCCTTTTGAGCAGATGAATCTTTTAGAACTTCATTTACGAAAGCGCCTGTTGACTGGTCATAACCAAAGTTCTTTGCAAGATCAGCTGTAAGCTCTGTTCCTGCGACACCTAGCATACCGCGCTTTACTGCGCCGTATTTTAATAGCTGTTCGGTTACGGTTTTTACCATGTTAGATGGGATGGCAAAGCCAATACCGATGTTACCGCCGGATGGAGCCATAATAGCAGTGTTAATACCTATCAACTGACCGTTTAAGTTAATCAGAGCTCCACCTGAGTTACCTGAGTTAATAGCTGCATCGGTCTGAATGAAGTTTTCAATATTCTCGATGTTAAGTCCGCTTCTTCCTAAAGCAGATACGATACCGGAGGTAACAGTCTGACCAAGACCGTATGGATTACCGATGGCGATGGCAAAATCACCAACCTCAAGACTGTCTGAATCAAACAGTTCAACCTGTGTCAGGTTTGAAGCATCTTTTAGCTTTAATAAAGCCAAATCAGTGTGTTTATCAGTACCAACTAGTTTTGCAGTAAACTCTCTTCCGTCTTTTAGTTGAACTTTAATTTCGGTTGCATCGTCTACCACGTGGTTGTTAGTTACAACAAGACCATCTTTGGCATTGATAATTACGCCTGATCCTAAGGCCTGGAACTCACGCTGCTGTGGCTGAGCATTGTTGCCAAACATATCTCCCATACCTGGGAACATAAACTGGAATTTATCAGGGATAGCAAAGCCCTTAACATCCTTTTTGCCTTTTACAGAGATATTTACTACAGCAGGAAGCACCTGTTTTAGCATTGGCGCTAAAGAAGGTGTCTGACCGTTTGCTACCATGTCAGATAATATAGGAGCAGCAGCATTGGCATTGCTTATAGTTAATACTCCTACAGATAGTACAATTGCAGCAGTGGCTGTTTTAATTTTACTTAGCATGTAATTACTCCAAATAAATACACTAGATATGAACTTAAACCTTTAATTGAGGGGCAGGATCTTTGTTTTCATTGATGCCATCATCGGTCTGTGCCTGAGCCTCATGAAGATCCTCAAGGATGACTCCATCCTGAGGGGGTTCAGGAGACTTTAGAACGTTAGGAGGTGTAATTTCTCCTAACTGACCGTTTACAGGCTCATGTTTGCTTGGTTGTTTTTTAATTTTCTTTTCTGAATTCAATTCCTGATTTAGGAAGCTGTGTGAAGCACTTTCTAAAGGTGCGATTTTTTGTGCAGCTTCATTTAAAAAATCCACATATTGCTTGTGTGCTGAATCGAGCTCACCAAACAGATCTAAAGATGTCTTTAGGAATCTGTCTAAAGTGCGCTGAGCTTTAATAGCGGCTCTTTTTGATTTTAATAATTCGTCTTTTACACGTTTGTGTTTATAAATTTGTGCCATTATTAAAAAGCAAGCAAGGACACCTACTGCAAATCCTACAAAAAATAACGAAATAAGTTGTGCGTAAAAGTCCATATATACCTCAATCCAAATCAGCTTTTCAGCTTTATGGTGTACTTAGATTAGTGCTTTATTCTTAGTAATTACTTAGAACGAAAACTTCTCAAAAAAAATATATTTCTATTATTATACAAGTCCAAATAATTTACTCTTTGATTTTCATAAATATTTGAGCAAACGTAAACTATTTTTTTGATGTTATCGCTTTTTTAACCGATAATGGACTGTATAAATGGTCAGTTTTTGAGTGTGACTTAAATGATTATTAAAAATGCCAGAGTATACAAAAGCAGTTTTCATTTTGAACAAGGCGAGGTTTATATTGAAGACTCTCTTATAAAAAAAAGTACATCTGATAATGAGGTTCTTGATGCAGATGGTCTTATGGTTGTTCCTGGCTTTATAGATATCCATTTACATGGAGCAAATAAAGCAGACTTTATGGATGGATGTTATGAATCCTTAGATGCTATAACCTCCTATGAGGCATCAAAAGGAATAACCTCAATCTCTCCTGCTTCAATGACAATGGATAAGAGCGCCCTTGAAAAGGCTTTTATCTCAGCAAAAGATTTCAATTCTAAAAAGCATAATGCCTCAATTGAAGGTATTTATATGGAAGGCCCTTTTATCAGCAAAGATAAAATAGGTGCGCAAAATCCAAAGTATTTAAAAAATCCGGATGTGGAATTTTTCGACGACCTTTATCAGGCTTCAGGCTCGCTTATAAAGGTTGTGGTTTTAGCTCCAGAAGTATCAGGCGGTATCGATTTTATAAAGGCCGTAAAAGATAGAGTAAAAGTATCCATAGGACACACAAATACAGATTATGAGACTGCAAAAAACGCCTTTATACGGGGCGCTTCTGAGCTCACTCATACCTTTAATGCAATGCCTCCTATAAATCATAGAAATCCCGGACCTATAGTTGCTGCATTAGATAATGGAAAGGTTATGGCAGAACTTATTGCTGATGGAATTCATATTGATAAGGCAATAATAAATCTTGCGTTCAGATTATTTACAAAAGACAACCTTGTTTTAATCTCTGACTCAATGATGGCTACAGGTCTTGATGATGGTATTTATGCTTTAGGCGGACAGAAGGTAAATGTAAAAGGTAAAAGAGCAACCTTAGATGATGGCACCTTGGCAGGATCAGTTACAAACCTGTATGACTGTTTTGTAAATGTGGTAAAAAACGCAGGCATCAAGATTGAGGATGCTGTAAAAGCCTGTACATACAATCCGGCTTGCGTTTTAAATATTGTAAACAAAGTAGGCTCAATAGAATCTGGAAAGCGCGCCGATCTACTTTTAATTGATGATGACCTGAATTTAAAGGGTGTAATTTTAAGAGGTGAGGTCCTTTTCTTCAACAGGTAGGTAATCTGCAGTTATTTTTTTATCGCTGCAAAGGTAAATAAGCTTTTGCAGCACTCTGAATTTCAAAGCAATTAATTGAGTACTAATTAATAGAGAAAATAAGTGAAAATTTAATTGCTCACACCTTGTCTTTTAGTGTAAAATACCGCATTGCCCCTCTAATCGAGGAACCGGTTTCCCACCCGTGTTACTTGATGCAAGTAAGAAATTACTTGTTTGGAAAGAGAGCAGATAATTTTATCTGTATGTTTTAAAGGATATTTCCTTCAAAAAAGGGTTTTTTAATGAAAACTTATGTTGCAACACCATCAACAATTAAGCGTGATTGGTTAGTTATTGATGCTGAGGGTCAGACTTTAGGTCGCCTAGCTACTGAAATTGCTTTGCGTTTACGCGGTAAGCACAAGCCAGAGTACACTCCATTCTTAGATACTGGTGATTACATTATCGTAATCAACGCTTCTAAAGTTAAAGTTACTGGTAACAAGGCTACTGATAAGATGTATTATCACCACACTGGTTTCCCAGGCGGCATTAAGTCAGAGTCTTTCGAGAAACTTTTAGCACGTAAGCCTGAGGATGTTATTGAAAAAGCTGTTCGCGGCATGCTTCCAAAGGGACCATTAGGTCGTGCTATGTTCCGTAAGCTAAAGGTATATGCTGGTGAGTCACATAATCATGCTGCTCAACAGCCTCAGGTTATCAAGTTTTAAGGAGCATAACAAATGGCTGTAAATCAGTATTATGGTACCGGTCGTCGTAAGGACTCAACTGCACGTGTATTCTTAAAGCAGGGTACTGGTAAATTAGAGATCAATGGCAAGAGCCTAGAGCAATACTTTGGTCGTCCTACATCTCGTATGGTTGTAGCTCAACCTCTAGAGTTATTAGAAGTATCAGACAAGTTTGATCTTTACATAACTGTTTCAGGTGGTGGTATCACTGGTCAGGCTGGTGCAATCCGTCACGGTATTACTAGAGCTTTAATTCAGTATGACGAGTCATTCCGTTCAGCTTTACGTAAGGCTGGCTTCGTAACTCGTGATGCTCGTGCTGTAGAGCGTAAGAAGGTTGGTCTTCACAAAGCTCGTAAGCGTCCACAGTACTCAAAGCGTTAATACAGAAAACAATTCATTTTGTTTTTCTTATCAAAACCTCTGCTCCATGCAGGGGTTTTTTATGTGTGCTCAGCATGAGCATTATCTATAGGGTGTGAGTCCCGAAGTTGCCCGCTAACGGGAAGACTTAGCGAAACCGCAAGGTGGTCATGGTGACATGGTAGCCAAAAGAAGCGGATAGCAAAACTCTGGTCCGACGAACAGAAATCATCTTAGGCATAATATGTGGATAAGGCTGCTAAATAAGTCAAAGTCCAATAGTTAGACGGAACATACTTTGTAAAGATGGCGGATATATGGAGTGAAAGAAAATGCCCTTACCTGAGGAGTTCTTGTCAGCGGTAAAACCGTAGTAACAACGAATGGCAAGAAGTCAGCCGAGGTCGTAGTAGCGAAGACTAAGCGTGAAGGACCGAACGACACGTACGGTGTTGTCAGAGGAGTGAGAGTTAATCTTTCCCTATACTCGATTACCTGTGAACTCGTCATAATTAACTCCACATTTTTCTTTGCTATAATGAGCTAAGAGGAGAAAACCATGAAAGATAAATTATCCAGCACCAAGCCATTTTTATTTACTGCATACTATGATTGGATGGTAGACAATGAAATTACTCCACATATCCTGGTGGATGCTAATTTTCCTGGTGTAATTGTTCCTCAAGAATTCATAAAAGACGGCAGTATTATCCTAAGCTTAAAGCCTGCAGCAATCTTTGATTATAAGTGTCTTAAATCAGGTATTTCCTTTAAAGCAAGATTTAAAGGTGTAAGTCAGGACATTTATATTCCATATCTAGCAATGGAAGATCTAATCGCTTTAGAGACAGGAACTTCATTCCCAATTGGAAAGGCTCTAGAGCAGCTTGAACTTGCTCCTGCTGAAGATCTTATCGATGATATCAATGATGATTTCTCTCCAGAGTTTGAGGTTGAGGATAATTCCTCATCATCAGAACAATCTTCCGAGCAAAGCTCTCTTAAGACAGAAAAAGCTCCTGAGGTACCATCAGAGCCAGGCTTTGAATTTGTAAAAGATTAAGTTTAAAAAATTAAGATATAAAAAAGCTCCATTTAAATCAATAACTGGAGCTTTTTTGTAAGAAGATTGGATTATCTTAACTTACCTAATTTAACCCACATAGGTGAGGTTTCAATTAAACCGTTCTGACCTAATGAGATATCACCGGTTAAGCCGTGTAATACGTCATCGCGGTTTTGGGCTAGATGGTTAACAGAGAATGCAAAGTTAATTGCGTCATATGATGCTGCAAATACTCTTTGTACCTGGCTGTTTGCCTTTGGCAGTGACTTCATGAATGAATCCTTTAAAGCACTATCTGTAAGTAACCATGGCATATCACCTAATTTAGCACCCTTTAGAGCAAGCTCCTGAGAGGTGTTGTTAACGCCCATGTAGCTCTTGTCAGTCAGATATACTGCAACGTTTGCTGGTATCTTCTGTTTAATAACCACAGCATCAATGACTGAAGCGCTGATGTAGGCGCTGTCAGCCTGAGCAAGAGGGCAGTTTGCAATCTGGCTTTCAATCTTATTAGGATCGCTGTAATTGCAGATGATGGTATTCTTGTTTACCTTATCAAAGTTCTGCTTGAAGTTAATAGCTGATCTCTGAGAAGAGGTATCGGTGCTCTGAGCAATTACTACAGGCTTTTTAAATCCGTCAGCGTATACCTTTGAAGCTGCAAGTGCGCCTTCATAGTTAGGTCCTAAATCAAAGTACCACTGATTTACTGACTTGTTGTCAGCATCATTGAATACGATTGATGGGATCTTGGTATTAGCATTGTTTAGAGCTTTAACCTCAGGCTTTAGTACTGGGCCAATAATTAGCTTTGTACCGTCGTTTGAAATTTTAGCTACGATATCAGAGATGTTTAACTTGTTGGTATCATAGAAAACAACTTTTGAAGCGCTGTTTCTGTCTTTTAGCGCTGTAAGAATACCAAGTTTAGCAGGCTCTCCTACAACAGCTGCAAAACGGCCTGTAAGTGGTAATAAAACTGCAATTTTATCACCGTCGTTTAATGTAAATAAAGCCTGTGCCGGAACATCTGCGGCAACAGCGTTTGCATCAGTATTGTTATCATTGCCAGATGCAACTACAGTAGTTGTAGCTGTTTCTTCAGCATTAGCTTTTGCAATCAGTTCATTGATAGGGTGGCCTGGATATTTTACAGAGAAATCCTGTAATACCTTGTCTTTTAAATCATTTGAAGCTGAGCGTGATACGATAGAGTACTCATAGAAGCCTTTATCCAAATCTGTTTTAGCGTTTGACAGAGCAACTGCGATAGTATTTGAATCAAGCTCATTCAACAGGTCAATGCTCTGATTGATTACTGTTTCTCTATCTGACTTCTTGTCAATGTAATTGAGTAAAGTGGCCTTGTTCTTGTAAGCTACAATCTGGTAGCTAGGATTCTTGGTCTGCTTGAATAATCTTGCGTTCACATTTGAATTTAAGATCAGGTAGTAGGAGATGTCCTGCTTTGGAAGAGCATTGTACTTAACACTCTTTAGAAGGTCTGAAGCACCCTTGCAATGGTTTTCTCTTGATAAAATCATTGCTTTTAGGATGGTGCTTTCCTGCTGTTCAACCTGTGTAGAAGCTTTTGTCTCTAAAGTTGCAACATCCTGCTTTGCACCTTCAAGATCACCTGAAACAATTTTTGAACGGGCAAGTAAGATTAAAGCTTTATAACTTAGTTCTTCACTGGCATCGTTGTAGGCGTTCTGATATTCCTGAGTGGATAAAGTAAGTGGACCAAAGGCATTTGCAGATACAATCTTCTGAGTTGATGTAGATGTACAACCACCTAGTGTTAATGTTGCAGCAGTAAGCAGACTGCAGACATATAAATTTAATTTTGACCTTTTTGCTTTCACAATAGTGTTCCTACAAAGCTAAATTTCGTACAGATAACTGCACATTTTATCATATTGAACTTAATGTGTTGCTTTTATTTCAAATTCGAATATAAGTGCATACTTAAACTATTCATGTTAATAACGGCCTGCAATTGTATAAATTTATCAAAGTCTTAAATATAGTGTAGAATTGCTTCATTCAAAGTTTTGAGACGAGAGCTATGATTGAGAGCGCTTTATACATTGTTCCTACTCCTATAGGAAATCTTGATGACATCACCATTAGAGCAATTGACGTATTAAAGGCTGCGACCTTAATTGCAGCAGAGGATACCCGTCACTCTAAAATTCTTTTAGATAAGCTTGGAATCAGCGGTAAAAAGCTAATCAGCTGTCATGACCATAATGAGGAGCAAAGGGCTTCTATCATTATCGAAGAAGTATCAAATGGCGCTGTTGTAGCTTTAATCTCAGACGCTGGCTCTCCTTTAATTAACGATCCTGGCTACAGAGTTGTAACCTTGTGCTCAAAAGCAAATGTAAAGGTTGTGCCGCTTCCTGGTCCCTGCGCTTTAATTACCGCTCTTGAGGCAAGTGCACTTCCTACAGACAAGTTTATGTTCAACGGCTTTTTCCCTGTTAAGGAAAAAGAGCTTTTAGATACATTAGCAGCACTGACTAACGTTGATTACACTGCAGTATTCTATGAAACTCCACGCCGTATTCAGGCAACTGCTGAGGCTTTAGCAAAAGTGCTGCCAGAGCATGACATTACCTTATGCAGAGAAATGACCAAGACTTTTGAGTCTTTCTACAGATTAAAGGCAAAGGATGCTCCTGATTTTTTAAAGGCTGATGCAGACAGAACCAAAGGTGAGTTTGTAGTAGCAATTGGCGCTCTTAAGGATGAGGGCAACAATGCAATCGATCCTAAGATTAAAAAGGCATTAGAAGAGCTGATTAAAACAAGTCCTGTAAAGGCTGTTACAAATGTTTTAGCTGAGCTTACAGGCGTTAAAAAGAATGATTTGTACAATCTTGCTCTAGAACTTAAACAGCAGCAGGATTAAGTTTTATCGTAGTCTAAACAGATAAAACACAATCTTTTATCCATTCATAAACATAGGAGCTCTATAGCGATATAGAGCTTTTTTATCTCATAACAAAAACAAATAAATTTTTAATGTTATAATGTGCGCGAGTCGACCAGGCAACCGCTGCCGTGTACGCGTGTTTGAGCTTTTTAAGCATACGGTCACGGGGGAGGAAAGTCCGAGCTCCGCAGGACAAGGTGCCAGGTAACGCCTGGAGGGCGCAAGCCCATGACAAGTGCAACAGAAAGTAAACCGCCATTTATGGTAAGGGTGAAAAGGCGAGGTAAGAGCTCACCGCTTTTTTAGCAATAAAAAAGGCATGGTAAACTCCACCTGGAGCAAGATCAAATAGGCTCTTTATACTTTGGTCCGAAGTAAGAGCGGGTTGATTGCTGGAGCTAGCGAGCGATTGCTAGCCTAGAGGAATGGTTGCCACTGCATTGCAGAACAGAACTCGGCTTATAGGTCGGCTCACTTTGAAAACAAATTCTGCACGTTTGCGCACAGCGCAAAATGTGTTTTTTCTCACATCTTTATATTTTTTCTTCAAAATAAAAAATATTCCTGACTTATTCAAATTAATAACGCTCATTTTGTCTTTATTTTTTATAAAGATAGCAATCCTCCATTTAGAAAATAATTATCTTTATTTGCGATTTACTAAAAATATAACTATCTGAATTATAGGGATAATTTTATTTTATTCAGATATATAGTCCTTGAATTAATAAATTTGTTTGGTAAACTTATGGTAAAAAGTGGGAGATTGTGGAAGTAATTCCCTAAAATTATCATTAATGGACGGTATGGTATGTTTGATGGCTTACTGTTAAGCGGTACATCAGAAGTATCCCTTGATACAAAGGGACGCTTGCTTATACCTGCCCGTTATAGAGATAACCTGATGGATCAGAATGAAGGTGCATGTGTAGTAACAAGATCTTTATTCGAAAACTGCCTATGGCTATACCCTGTAGATGAATGGGATAGTGTAGTTGCAACCTTAGGTGCTCTTCCTACGCTTACCGATCCTCTATGCAGGACCATACAGCGTGTGATACTTGGTAGCGCTGTATTCTGCCAGCTTGACGTTCAGGGTAGAATTCTTCTGCCACAGGAACTTCGTGAGCTTGCAGGTCTTAAAAAATGCGCATATCTGATTGGATTTAATAATAAATTTGAGCTTTGGTCTGAAGATAGTTACAAGGCTCAGCGTGATGTTGATAATAAGGTTCTTCAGGAAGCTCTAAAGGATCTTTCTTCTCATTCCGTTTTACAAGGCTTAAAGCTATAAGTGAGTTTGTATGGCTTTCACTCATATTCCTGTATTGTTAAATGAAGTGCTAGAAGGACTGGCAATCAGGGAAGATGGAATTTATGTAGATGCGACCTTTGGTCGTGGTGGCCATTCAAGAAAGATTTTAGAAAGATTAGGACCTAACGGCAGATTATACGGTTTAGATAGAGATTTAACCGCTGTTGAGGCTGCTAAAAGCATTACAGATAACCGATTCAAAATTATTCACAGCGCTTTTTCAAACATCAAAGATGTCTGTGAGATGGAAGGTATTCTAGGTAAAGTTGATGGCATCCTTATGGATATTGGTGTGTCATCCCCTCAGATTGATGATCCGTCAAGAGGTTTCTCCTTTGAAAAGGATGGCCCTCTGGATATGAGAATGGATCAGAGCGCGAAACTTGATGCAAAGACCATCGTAAACACCTATTCCAAACAGGATCTTGCATATATCTTTAAGGTATACGGCGAGGAGAACTTTGCTTCAAAGGTTGCCTCAGCAATCGTTCGCGACAGAGAAAAGGAACCTTTTGAGACAACTTTACAGTTATCAGAATTCATTAAAAGAGTGATTGGTGGAAAACCTACACCAAAGCATAAGGCAACACGCTGTTTTCAGGCACTTAGAATTGCTGTAAACGGCGAGCTTGATGAACTACAGAACGCTCTGCAGGGCAGCCTGGACGTTCTAGCAAATCAGGGCAGATTGTGTGTAATCAGCTTCCATTCACTTGAAGACAGAATAGTAAAAACATTTATAAAAGATCAGTCGCAGGGTCAGAAAGTACCTAACGGATTACCTATTACTTTTGAGGAATCCGAAAAATTAAGACTGTCTACAGCAAAACTGGAGCCAATCGGAGGAGCTATAAAAGCTACCCCAGAGGAAATAGCGATGAACGTGAGATCGCGTAGTGCCACATTACGTGTATGCTCAAGGCTTAAGAGGCTTCCATAAATGCAACAATCAAACGCCCTACGAAAGGTAGAGGAAAACTACCCTTCAGTAGTACCTTCAACTCCGGCTGCAGTACCTGCAGACAATGAGCCTAAGTTTGGTCAGAGACCGAATCCAAAGGCAAGACCGGTGCAGAAAACTGTACCTATGGTTACCCAGATTGTTGAAGAAAGAATTATACGCCTGCAGACTCCTGAGGAAAAAGAAGAAGAGAAGTTTGCAAGCGCAACACCACAACCATTGCTTAGTCTGTATCATGCAGGAATAGAAACTGAAAAAAGAAAAGCTCTGGTTCCAACAATTTTCAACGACATCTTATCTAATTTCATGACCTATGGACTTATCCTGGTGTTAACCACACTTGCTGTATATAAGGTTCATCAGGTGCAAATGACAAGAGATATGACTGTGCAATATAATGAAGTGGCAAAACATAATGACCAGTTGCATAAACAATGGCTGTCACTTCTCTCTGAAAGAGAGGCTTTAACTGAGTATTCAATTATCAGACAGAATGCTCAGGAGCTTGGTATGGTACAGCCTAAAACAGAAGATGAAGTTGTAGTAGATTTAAGATAATATGGCTCTAATTCGTGATAAAAACGGTAGTGGGCGTTTACAGCTTAGCCTTACACGTATCAGTGTTCTCTGGTTTGTAGTTATAGTCTGTTTTGGATTTATCATTACCAGATTATTGTGGATTCAGATTCTCCATCCTGAAGCTCTGATTGCAGAGGGTAACGCCCGTGTAGTCCGCAATTATCATTATGAACCTCCTCGCGGCCTGATTACTGACAGAAACGGCAAGATCCTCGCAATTTCAGTACCTGTTAAAACAGTAGCAGCCGATCCCAAAGGACTGCATGAGGACGGCACTTATGACGATAAGAACAAGATGGCTAAGATTGCATCAATTTTAGAGATTGATGTATCCAAACTTTATAAAAGCGCTAAAGATCCNAAAAAACGCTATGTGCATTTAAAGAACTATTTATCTCCTGATAAAGCCCCTCTTTTAAAGAAGATCACCAAAAACGGCTTAGTATTTAACGATTCTTATCTTCGCCATTATCCAACAGGTGAGGTAAATGCAAATCTTGTAGGTCTTTTAAATGGTGAAGGTGTTGGTGTATATGGTGTAGAGCAGAGCTTTAACAGTTATCTGACATCTACCTCATCTACAATCCTGGCAAAAAAAGACAGATACGATCGCATTGTAGAAAACACAGGTACAGTTAAAAAAGGCTCTCTTGGCGGCAACATCATTTTAAGTATTGATAACAGGTTGCAGACCTATGCCTATCAGATGCTGAAAAAGGCTGTTGAAGAAAACAAAGCAGACAGCGGTACTGCTGTTTTAATGGACGTGAAAACAGGTGAGATTTTAGCATTGGCTAATGCACCTTCATTTGATCCAAATGACAGACGCCATTTTGACAGCGCCAATGCTAAAAACAGAGCCGCAACAGATATCTTTGAGCCTGGTTCAACCATGAAACCTATTGTGGCTCTTGCAGCTTTAGAGGCAAAATCAACAAACTGGTCTGAAGTATTTGATACAAGACCATTTATTGTAGATAGAAAAATGGTTCGAGACTCACACGCTATGTCACAGGGAACCTTGCTTGATATTATTCAGTATTCATCAAATACCGGTATGGCAAGGATCTCAATGCGTCTTGGCCCTCATAAGATTTTACAGGTACTGCAGCGTTTTGGCTTTGGTGCAAAGACTCGTTCAGGTCTTGTAGGCGAGAGCGAAGGCAGATTAAATGCCAACCGTTCTTTCTGGTCTGAAATTGATAAGGCAACACTAGGCTTTGGTTATGGTGTTGCTGTAACAAATCTGCAGCTGACCTCAGCTTATTCTACACTTGCAAACGGCGGTATGAAAGTACCAGTATCTATTTTAAGATTGTCAAAGGCTCCAAAAGCTGAGCTTGTAGCCGATCCTAAACAGGTTAGAAAGATGCTGGTTGCACTTGAAACTGTAGTATCAGAGGGTACCGGTGGCAAGGCTGCAATTGACAGATACCGTGTGGCAGGTAAAACAGGTACAGCGAAGATCGCATCAGTAGGCGGTTACGGTAAGTTTTACATGTCCACCTTTGCAGGATTTGCTCCGATTTCAAATCCAAGATTTGCACTTGTTGTAGTTATAAGTGCTCCTAAGGCTGGTAAGTTTCATGGTGGTGTGGTTTCAGGACCTGTATTCAGAGAGGTTATGGAACGTGCACTGCAGCAGTTTAATGTAAAGCCTGATAGAGAATTAGTAGAAAAAAAGTAGGTTGCCTATGAAAACCTTAAAAGAAGTTTATAAATTTTTGGGTATCCGCAGGAAAGTGGATGAAGTTAAGTTAACAGATTTAGAGGTTGATTCTCGCGCTGTTAAATCGGGCACCTTATTCGTAGCTTTAAAAGGCACAAGGGTAAACGGTCTTGATTATGCAAAGAAGGCTCAGGACTTAGGTGCAAGTGCAATTTTACATATGGCTGACAATGAGCCAACAGATGAGCAAAAAGACGGTATTACCATTCCATTTGTTAAGTTCTCAGATAAAAAGAACTTTGGTGAGTTCTGCAGCTGGTTTTATGATAATCAATCAACACAGCTAGGCCTTATTGGTATAACAGGTACCAATGGTAAAAGTACCATCACACAGCTTATTGCTCAGTACCTTTCAGATAGCCTCGATTCAAAATGTGCTGTTTTAGGAACTTTAGGTTTTGGTTTTTTACCAAATCTTGAGAAAAGCTCAAACACTACACTAGATTCAGTAAGACTTCATAAAACTCTGCACAACCTTGTAGAGCAGGGCGCAAGATACGCTGCTTTAGAGGTGTCTTCAATCGGTGTATGTGAAGGCAGAATAGATGGCTGTCAGTTTGTCTCAGGCGGTTTTACAAACTTAACACGTGACCACTTAGACTACCATAAGACCATGGAGGATTACGCCAAAGCTAAAGAGGATTTTTTAGCAAGAGTCCCTCAAAGCAAGCTTGCTATTAATGTCGATAACGAGCAGGGCTCTAAATTTGCAGAGAAATACGGAAACTGCATTGCCTACTCCTGCAAACCTAATTTTTTCAGCACAGTTTCAGCTCAATTTTTAACCCAGTATGTATGGATTAAAAAAGTAATCTACAAGCCTCATTCAATTGCACTTGAGGTTGAATCATCCTTTGGTACAGGCCGTTGTGAAATAGGCCTTTTAGGTGGCTTTAATGTTGAGAACTTTGCCTGTGCACTGACAGTGCTTCTAGGCCTTGGATTCTCCTTTGACAAGCTTATGGACGGGGCGTCAAAGCTAAAGCCAATTAAAGGACGTATGGAGTGCTTTATTAAAGAGGGCAAGCCTCATATCGTAGTTGATTATGCTCATACACCAGATGGTGTAGAGCAGGTGCTTCGCGGTGTACGCGAGCATCACAGTGACGGCAAGGTTTACTGTATTATCGGATGTGGCGGTGACAGAGATAAAGGTAAGAGACCTATTATGGCTATTAAGGCATCTGTTTATGCTGATGAAGCTATCTTTACCTCAGATAATCCACGCTCTGAAGAGCCAAAAGCAATTTTAGATGACATGGCTTTAGGCGTATCAGAGGCTAATAATGTCACTTTAATTGAAGACAGAGAAAAGGCAATTGAATACGCATTTTCAAAGGCAAAAGAGAATGACTGCATTGTTATTGCAGGAAAAGGTCATGAGGATTATCAGATCTTTAAAGACAAAACCATTCATTTTTCAGACAGAGAGATTGCCTGCAAGCTTTTAGGAGTTAAGTGTGATTAGTTTTAAATTAAGTGAGCTTGCTGTATACGGTAATTACAAATTAACAGGTGGCGATTTAGCAGTAAATAAAGTAAGTACAGACTCACGAGATTGTAAAGGTGCTGTATTTGTCGCTTTAAAAGGCGAGAAATTTGATGGTCACGATTACATTGAAAAAGCAATTGCAGGTGGTGCTGATGCAGTGGTGTCATCAAAGGTTTTAGATGACAAAATCACATCAAAAGTTCCTGTAGTTCTATGCGATGACACACAGAAGGCTTTAGGTTACTGCGGTTATCTTGTACGTCGTCAGTGCAAGGCAAAGATTGCAAGCTTAACCGGGTCCTGCGGTAAAACCACAGTTAAGGAATTTACGCATTCAATTTTATCTTTAAACGGTAACAGCATGTGTACAAACGGCAACTTCAATAACGATATTGGTGTGCCACTTACCTTATTACGTCTTGATAACACACTTGATTACGCTGTTATTGAACAGGGCGCAAGTCACCTTTTTGATATTTCACATACCTGCGAATTTGTAAAAGCAGACACTGCTTTAATCAACAATGTAGGTGGTGCACACATTGAAGGCTTTGGTTCATATGATGGCGTATACAAGGGTAAGACCGAGATTTTAGAGAATGTACTTTCAACTGGCGGTATAGGTGTTGTTCCATCCGAGAGTAAGTACATAACACGCTGGCAAAGTGATTTTAAGTCAGCATTCAATCAGGGTAAGCTCTTTACCTTTGGTCCAAATGCTACAGACTTTGTTCAGTATCGCAATGTAAAAGATGCTAAAGATGGCGTGTCATTTACAATCTGCACTCAGGGTAAATCCTTTGATATCAAGATGAATGTAATTGGTGCTCATAATGCATCAAATGCAGCAGCAGCCTGTGCTTTAGCTTTAATTACAGGAGCTAAGGTTGATACTCTTGAGCAGGGACTTAAAAACGCATCTTCAATGAAAGGTAGATTATATGTACACAATTTCAAGAATATGTGCCTGATTGACGATGCTTATAATGCAAGTTACAACGCTGTAATCGCTGCAATTGAAACTTTATCCTTATATGAAGGCTATAAGGTAATGATTTTTGGCGATATGGGTGAGTTAGGTGATGCTGCAATTGAGCTTCACGAAAAAGTAGGTGAGCTCGCAAAAGGTAAGGTTGATGAGATTTTATGTGTAGGTGAATTAACTAAATACACCTGTAAATCAGCCGGAAACAAAGCAAAGCATTTTAATTGTCAATCTGATCTCGTACAATGTGCACGCGAACTAATACAAAAGCATTCCTTTACAAGTTTCTTAGTTAAAGGATCTCATTCAATGCACATGGATAATATAAGTAAAGAACTAATCAGCGCAGGAGAGTAGCATGATTACCTTATTGTCAGACTATTTGAGTCAATATATACCATCACTTAGAGTGTTTGAGTACCTTACTTTCCGTGCTGTAATGTCTATGTTTACAGCTTTGGTTATATCGTTATTCTTAGGCCCATACGTAATTAAAAGACTGCAGCTTCTTCATTTTGGCCAGGTTGTTCGTGATGATGGCCCTCAGACTCATTTAAAGAAAACAGGTACTCCAACTATGGGCGGTGTACTGATTNTTTTTTCAATAGCAGTATCAATGCTTTTATGGTGCAAGCTAGATAACCCATATGTATGGTATACACTTGCAACTTTACTTGCATACGCTGCAATCGGTTTTGCTGATGATTTTCTAAAAGTAGTGCGTCACAACCCACAGGGATTGAGAGCAAAGTATAAGTACTTCTGGCAGTCAGCATGCGCAATTACACTTGCCTGCTGCATCTACGGCAATGCAAAGTCTGTTGCAGAGACAACCTTTGTAGTTCCATTCTTTAAAGACTTCATGCCTGATATTGGTTACCTTTTAATTCCACTTGCATATTTTGTGTTAACAGGTTCATCAAATGCTGTTAACCTGACTGACGGTCTTGATGGTCTTGCAATTATCACTACAATTACAGTAGCTGCAGGTTTAGGTATCGTAGCCTGGGCAACCTCAAATGCAAACTTTGCAAGTTACCTCTATATTCCATATGTTCCAAATGCAACTGAAATTACAATTGCATGTACTGCAATTGTAGGTTCAGGTTTAGGTTTTCTGTGGTTTAACACATATCCAGCTCAGGTATTCATGGGTGATGTAGGCTCATTATCATTAGGTGCAGTTTTAGGTGTGATTGCCATCCTGCTAAGAGAAGAGATTTTATTATTTATCATGGGCGGTATCTTTGTATTAGAGACTGTGAGTGTGATTTTACAGGTTGGCTCCTACAAGTGGAGAGGACGTCGTATCTTCAGAATGGCTCCAATCCACCACCATTTTGAAAAGGGCGGCTGGCCTGAGCCTAGAGTTATGGCTCGTTTCTGGATTATAACTTTAGTTCTGGTTCTATTTGGTTTAATTACCTTAAAACTAAGATAGGATTATAAAAATGAACGATAGTTTAAATGGAAAAAAGATTGCGGTAATTGGCCTTGGTGTATCGAACATCTCTGTTATCAGTTACCTTTTAAAGCATGATTTAAAGCAGCTTACAATTTTTGATACAAGATTAAACCCTCCATATACAGGTGATCTTCCTGTAGGTGTTGATTTACGTCTAGGCTCACTTGATGCAGCTGTGCTTGAAAAATACGACATGGTTGTAATAAGTCCTGGTATCAGTATTTATCAGGAAGAGATTACCAAGATCATAAAGGCTGGTGTTGAGGTTGTAGGCGATATCGAGCTTTTTGCCCGTGTAGCAAAAGCCCCTGTTATCGGTATTACAGGTTCAAACGGTAAATCTACAGTAACCTCTCTTATGGGCTTTATGACGGATGTTGCCAAGATGAAAGTTGCCATTGGCGCTAACATCGGTATCCCTGTATTTAATATTTTATCTGATGATGTTCAGCTGTACGTTCTTGAGTTATCAAGCTTTGAGCTTGAGACTACCAAGTCACTAAAGCTTGCTGCAGGCACCATCTTGAATGTATCAGAAGATCATTTAGACAGATATCATGGCTCTATGCTTGAGTATGCTGATGCTAAAAAGAGAATTTATGCTCACTGCAAGAATGCAGTTGTAAATCGTGAGGATAAGCTAACCTATCCTGATTCAGCAGAAGGCTTTGACTCTTTTGTAAGCTTTGGCTCTGATAACAGTGAATACGGTCTTGAAAAAGATTCTGAGACTACCTATCTGACTGTAAACAAAGAGCGCGTACTTGATGTTCGTGAACTTAGAATTTACGGTGCGCACAACTATCTGAATGCTTTAGCCTGCATGGCTCTTGCCGATGCTGTAGGTATCAGCAGAGAAAGTCAGATTTATGCACTACGTCACTTTGTAGGTTTACAGCATCGCTGTCAGCTTGTAAAGAAGCTAAAAGATGTAAGTTACTATAACGATTCTAAGGCAACTAATGTAGCATCTGCCGAGGCTGCAATTGACGGCCTTAAAGATCTTCACAAAGAAAAAATCATTTTACTTGCCGGCGGTTTAGGCAAGGGGCAGGACTTCAGCCCATTAAAGAAATACTTGGGCAAAGAGGTTTGTGCAGTATTCTGTTTTGGTAAGGATAAGCAGAAGTTGCTTGAGTTATCTGATAAATACTGCTTTGATGTTGAAACCATGGAAGAAGGCCTTAACAAGGCATATCAGATGGCAACAACAGGTCAGGCTGTATTGCTGTCTCCTGCATGTGCTTCTTTTGATCAGTTCAAAGGTTTCGAGCACCGCGGTCAGGTGTTTGTTGATCTTGTATCAAAGTTAGGTGAATAAAGTAATGAAGAATCAGGCACCAGAGACAATAGAAAAGCAAAAGGTAGGTTTTGACAGATTACTGCTTGTCGTGACCTTACTTCTTCTATGCATTGGTGTCATGATTATCAGCTCTGCATCAACCATGGAATCCATGGTCAAGTATGACGATTCTTTATATCAGACCAAAAAGCACCTTATGACTTTGGTAATTGCCGTTTTTACGAGCTTTATCTGCGCCATGGTTCCTACACAGGTGTGGAAAGAACATTCAATAAAAATCCTCTTTATCATTTTTTTTATGCTGATACTGGTGCTTTTTGTAGGCCGAAGTATCAACGGCGCGAAAAGATGGTTGAGTTTAGGTTTCATGAATTTACAGCCAGCCGAGCTTTTAAAGCTCTTCTGGGTTTTGTATTTTTCAAGCTACGTTTCAAGAAAGATTGAACAGGTAAGTAAAACCACAAAAGGTTTCGTAAAACCTTTTGTGCTGGTGTTTTTCTTTGCAGTTTTACTGTTATTCCAGCCTGACTTTGGTTCAACCTTTGTAGTCGGTATCATTACCTTTGGCTTTTTATGGATGGCAGGTGCAGGTTTCTTTAAATACATTATCTGCGGTGTGGTACTGCTCATTGCAGCCACTTGCGCTGTTTTCTTTTCACCGTATAGAGTTCAGCGTGTAACATCCTTTTTGCATCCATGGGATCAGGGTCAGGCTTTTGGGGCTAGTTATCAGCTGACTCAGTCTTTAATGGCCTATGGACGTGGTGGCTGGATTGGTCAGGGTATGGGGAACTCTTATCAGAAATTAGGCTATTTACCTGAGGCTCACACTGACTTTATTACCTCAATTATCGGTGAGGAATTTGGTTTTATCGGCATGATGGTTATAATTTTTCTTGAGGCCGTTATTATTTATAAAGCTCTTGCTTTATCTATTAAAATTCTAAAGAACGATGCTATTTATCAGGGATATGTTTCTTTTGGTATTGGTTTCTGGTTCTTACTGCAGACCACAATTAACATTGGAGCTGCATCTGGTGCTCTGCCAACTAAAGGTTTGACTCTGCCTCTTGTAAGTTATGGCGGTTCATCTTTAATGGTAAGCTGTGCTGCAATTGCAATTCTTCTTCGTATCGATTACGAATGGAGAAATAAAATTATTAGTGATAAGCGTGAATGACAAAGTGTAAAAAAGTATTAGTAATGGCTGGTGGTACTGGTGGTCACGTCTTTCCAGCATTAGCTATAGCAAACGAATTAAAAAAATCTGGTGTTGAAATTCTATGGCTTGGAACCCGCGGTCGCATGGAAGAGATGCTTGTTCCAAAGTATGGTTTTGAGATTAAATACATTAAGGTTTCAGGCGTCAGAAGAAACGGCATTAAGACTCTTTTAAAGGCTCCATTCAAGATTGTAAAGGCAATTATGGATGCTAGAAAGATCATCAAGGAATTTAATCCTGATGTGGTTTTAGGTATGGGCGGTTATGCCTCAGGACCTGGCGGAGTTGCTGCAAAACTATTAGGTATTCCTCTGGTGTTACATGAGCAGAATGCAGCTGCAGGTCTTACAAACAAACTCTTATCAAGGATTGCAAGTAAGGTTATGTTAGGTTTTCCAGGTGCCTTTACTGGCGGTAAGGTGGAAGTTGTAGGAAATCCTGTAAGAGAGAGTATTATTGCTCTTCATAATCAGAAAAGAGATTTTAACCATAGCCCATTGAACATCGCCATCGTAGGCGGCTCATTAGGAGCTCGCGCCTTAAATGATGTTGTGCCACAGGCTCTGATGAACTTTAAGAATAACGAGATTAAAGTTACTCATCAGTGTGGTAAAGGCAATCACGAAAAAGTCGAAGTTTTGTATCAGGGTGCAAATTTTGAATATAAAGTTACAGATTTTATTGATGATATGGATAATTTATATAAAAATGCTGATTTAATTATCTGTAGGGCCGGTGCACTGACTGTAGCAGAAACATGCACAGCAGGACTTCCTGCCATTTTTGTTCCTCTTCCTACAGCAGTTGACGATCATCAGACAAAGAATGCACAGTCGTTAGTAAATGAAGGTGCTGCAATCTTATGCCCTCAGACTGCTATGAAAGCTGAAGATTTATATAAGTTAGTGGCTGATTTGGTAAACAATAAACAGAAGTTAGAAAACATGTCTTTACATGCTTTTGAATGCGCTCATGTTGATGCTACAGAAAAAGCTGTTAAGATCATTGAATCTTTAGTTAAAGAATAATAAAAAAAATAGTGACGACTATGATGAATGAGAATTTAATTTTAAATGTTCCTGTAATGCACAAGGTTAAGCGCATCCACTTTGTTGGTATTGGTGGCGCCGGTATGTGCGGTATTGCTGAAGTTTTAAGAAACGAAGGCTATGAAGTATCAGGTTCAGACATTGTCACATCAAAAGTTACACAGAGATTAGAATCTCTTGGTATTAAAGTATTTATTGGCCACGCTGAAGAAAACGTAAATGGCGCAAGCGTAGTTTTAGTATCCTCAGCAATTCATGAGGGTAACCCTGAGGTAAGCGCTGCCCGTACTCATCATATTCCTGTAGTTCGCCGTGCTGAAATGCTAGGTGAGTTAATGAGATACCGTTACGGTATTGCAGTATCTGGTACTCATGGTAAAACCACCACCACAAGTTTAATTGCATCTATCTATGCTCAGGCAAAACTAGATCCTACCTTTGTTATCGGTGGTCTATTAAACAGCGCTGGTACCAATGCTCGTTTAGGCACAGGTAAATATCTGATTGCAGAGGCTGATGAGTCTGATGCATCATTCCTGCATCTGCAGCCTATGATGACTGTTGTAACAAATATTGAGCCAGACCATCTTGATACCTATGGCGGTGACTTTAATAATTTAAAGAAGACCTTTGTGGAGTTTTTACACAATCTTCCTTTCTATGGTGTAGCTGTAGTCTGTGTTGATGATGAAAACGTAAAGGAAATCATACCTCAAATTGGTCGTGCCGTTGTTACTTATGGTACAAGTGAGGAAGCTGACTTTAGAGTAACAGATTTTAAAGGGCATGGTCCAAAGTGTGAATTCACCCTGGTACGTAAAGATTGCGCTCCTGTTCAGATTGAGCTTCCAATTCCTGGCCTTCATATGGCTAAGAATGCAGCTGCTGCATTTGCTGTAGCAAAAGAGGAAGGTATTTCAGACGATGTAATTATTGAGGCCTTAAAGGGATTTAAGGGCGTTGGTCGTCGTTTCCAGAATTATGGTGATTTTAAAACCAAGACTGGTAAGAACATTACTCTTGTAGATGATTATGGTCACCACCCAACTGAGGTTGAGGTAACCATCAAGGCTGCAAGACAGGCATATCCTGATAAGGAGCTTGTAATGGTATTCCAGCCTCACCGCTATACCAGAACAAGAGACTGCTACGAGGATTTCGTAAGAGTACTAGGTCTTGTGGACAAGCTGATTTTAGTTGATGTATACCCAGCAGGTGAAGAGCCAATCATTGGCGCTGACGGTAGACATCTTTGCATGTCAATAAGGCTTAAAGGCAAGGTAGAACCTCATTTTGCTCAGACAGTAAATGAGGTACCAGAGATTTTAGAGTCTATCGTAGACGATGGCGCTTTGGTGTTAACACAAGGTGCCGGCAACGTAGTTCAGGTTGCAAGAAACTTAAGTTCAATCTTTGAAAAGCTAAATTAAAGACCGGGTGATTCATGGCCAAGGGTAAACATAGCCGAGCATACGTTATCGGCGGTATCATATTTTTATTGATACTTACCTTTATTGTAGTTAAAGGAGATATGTTCATTAACTACACCATGTCTCGGAAAGATGCGCTACCTGTAAGGGCAGTTAAGATTGATGGTGCGTTCAAACAGCTCACCAAAAAGAGAATAGCCGATATTACAGGTCGTTTATGCGCCGGTCAGAACATTGCTACGCTTGATCTGAATGTTCTTAAGCAGGCCCTGCTTCAGGAACCTTGGGTAGCTCAAGTTGCAATTAAAAAGAAGATGCCGGATACTTTACTGTTATCTGTAATTGAGCACGTTCCTGCAGCATACTGGAATGATAATGGCCTGTATGATGCAAAAACTAAGAGCATTTTCTACCCAGATCTAACAATGTTCAATCAACCTTTAGTAAAATTAGGTGCTTTTAGAGATAATTTGTGTACAGAGGTGTACGATAGCGCAGTTTTGTTCATCCGCGCTATGAATAACAGCCCATATCAGATGATAGCTTTATATTTAGATAATGTACGCTGTTACACAATAACTTTAGATAATGGCACTCTGCTGATTTTAGGCAGAGGTCAGCAAAAAGCGTTAACAAGATTAAATCGCTTTATTCAGTCATTTGGCCACCTAGGTTTAAGCTTAAATGACGTGGCGTATGTGGATTTAAGGTATGATGTTGGCTTTGCTGTGGGAAAGAAGCAAGCACAGAGTACCAGTAAATAGGAGCCTTTTTTATGTCTATTATGAGAAAGAAAAAAAGCAGTACATTACCAGCTATGAATGATGACGAAAAGCTGCTTTATGCCTTAGACATAGGCGCTTCAAAGTTAAGACTGATTGCAGGTAGAGTAGATGAACCCGGCCATATCAAGATTGTAGGCTTTTTAGAGTCTAAAAGTGCCGGTATTGTTCAGTGCAGCATTACCTCAATGGAAATGCTTACAAAGAGCATTGCAAGCCTGATTTTAAATTATCAGAATACATTCAGAGTATCTATTACAGATATCGCTGTAGGTGTTCCTGGTTATTATATTCTTGCTGAAAACCACCATGGTACAGCAACTATCCAGACAGGTCAGATCACAGAAGACGATATTGCAAATGCAGTAACCAGCGCACGCGCCGGTGTAAAGAGCTCTACAGATGAAAACTATACAACAATCCATTTAATTCCTCAGAACTACTGGACAGAGTCATCTAATCTTGTGCAGAATCCGCTTAATATGTTTGCCAAGCGTTTAGACGTAAACGTACATATTATCGGTTGCAACTCCATGTACATGAAGAACATTGAAAGTGCCATCAAGATGACCAACAGTGAGATTGATACCACCAATGTAATCTATGAGGGTGTTGCAGCATCCTATGCTGTATTAACCGAACAGGAAAAGGACATTGGTGTAATTGAGCTTGATATCGGTGATGGCAGTGTTTGCGTTTCTGTATTTGAAAGCAATAGACAGCTTGTATCATTTGGTATTCCAGATGGCGGCTCTTATCTTACAAAGAACATCGCTAAGGCATTCTCAATTTCAATGGCAGAGGCAGAAAGATTAAAGTGCACCTACGGTATAGCCGAACCTAGTCGTTTAGATCCAAAAGAATACGAAGATGTTTTACCTCTGTCAGATGGCAGCGCTCCTGTTGATACATATATTACAAAGATTGCATTGTGTTCTCAGATTAGAAAATCACTTGATTCAATGTTATCTATTATTCTGCAGAAGATTGTAGAGGCATGCGGAGCTAGCCTTGATAAACTTAACATCGGAGCCGGTGTGGTTTTAACTGGCGGTACTGCAAAATTACCTTATATTGAGCAGGTTATTTCCGAGAGAATTTCAAGACTTGCCGAAGATCCAACCTGCAGATTCCTAACCATTTCATCAAAGGTAAGAATAGGTCATCCAAGAGATTTGAGTATCTTTGAAAATGCAGGTGACAGAAGAGCTGTTTCAGATACAGATAGTGCTGTTGCTGTCGGTTTATTACGCGCAGCAAGATTCAACGAGATGAATCAATTATCAAAGAATGATGCAGATGATGGTGATAGTAATAACCCGCTTAAGAAAGTACGCAACTTTTTTAAGCATTGGGCAGAGCGTGAGCTGTAACAAAAATTTTGCTTAATATTGTATAATATAGACAAAAAGTTGGTATTATTGACTGAAAGATTTTATCAGAGAGTAAAAAAATGAGCGATTTTCGTGTAGAAGAAACACCTGGTTCAGATGAAATTAGCACTACTGGCGATAATAAGTGCCAGAGCGTGATCCGTATTCTAGGTATCGGCGGTGGCGGTGGTAACTCACTGCAGCATATGATTAACGAGAGTTTATCTGGCGTTGAATTTATTGCAGTTAATACCGATTCACAGGCTTTAAAGAAATCTACATCACCTGTAAAAGTACAGATCGGTGTTAAGCTAACTAACGGTCTTGGCGCAGGTTGCGATCCAAACAAGGGCCGCAAAGCAGCAGAAGAAAGCCGTGACGACATCAAGAAGCTAATTCAGGGTTCTAACATGGTATTCATCACTGCCGGTATGGGCGGTGGTACCGGTACTGGTGCAGCTCCTATTATTGCTGAAATTGCTAAAGAGACTGGCGCACTAACAGTTGCTGTTGTAACTCGTCCATTCAAGTTCGAGGGTAAGCGTCATATGGTTAATGCCGAATCAGGTATTACCGAGTTATCAAAGCACGTTGATTCTTTAATCGTTATTGATAACGACAAGTTATTAAAGAACCTTGGTGCAAACATTTCTGTTGTAAATGCATTCAATGCTGCTAACGACGTTTTATTAAACGCTGTTAAGGGTATTACTGATGCAATTACTTGTCCTGGCTGGATTAACCTTGACTTTGCAGATATCGTTACTGTAATGCGTGGCCGTGGTCATGCAATGATCGGTACTGGTGTTGGTCAGGGCGCAAACTTTGTTCAGGACGCTGTGGATAGAGCTATTCACTCACCACTTATCGAGCAGGTTGACATTAAGTCAGCTGCAGGCTTACTTGCTAACATCCGAATTAACCCTAACTTCCCAATCACCAAGTGGGAAGACGTATGTAATGCTATTCAGTCATACGCTGATGAAGAGGCAGATTGCAAGTTCGGTATGATCTTCGATGATACTGTTGCAGAGGATCAGGTATCTGTAACAATCTTAATCACTGGTATTTCAGCTACTGATAACAATCTTGCAACCAAGCACAGAGCAAGTCAGCATTTTACAGAGTCTTCTGTAAACCGTCCTCAGGAAGGTAGCAGCTTCTTTAATGAAGTTTCCCGTTCAGCAGGTTACACTGCTCCTTCACAGGCACAGACTACAACTCAGTCAACAGCTTCAATTGCTCCACAGGACAATTTCCGTCAGCATGAAGAAGCTAACTATGGTTTTGGTTCTTTATCTCCAGTTAAGGAGCCTGCATATGGTGCACAGCATGAGCCTTCAGAGGTTCCTGTTGATTCATTTGCTCAGAGCCCTGCTGAGGACAAAGATGGACTATGGGATTTACCTCCAATCCTAAGATCAAAGTCTGAATAAAAGTATTTTTTAAAATGTAGAGGCCACTTTTTAGTGGCCTTTATTAAATGTGTACACCAAATTTGCCGATAACTCTTATAAGAGTGAAATATTAAAGAACCCCGATTGATTATAAGTTTTGACTAAGTAATTAGACTTACATTAAGTCTATAGGATTAGATACGAAGGAAAGCTATAAGCTTTCATTTGTAAAATTAATGCATGTAACATGTTTAAATTGCGATTATGATCGTAAATTTGGTATATAATTGCAAAAAATTGGTGTGAGGTATTAAATGATCAATCAACGTACAATTCAAAAAACTGTAGCAATGACTGGTATTGGTTTGCACTCTGGTGCTAAGGTTGAAGTAGCTTTCAGACCTGCTCCTGCAAATACCGGTATTATCTACACTCGTACCGATCTTAATCCTCCTGTTACCATGAAATGCGAAGCACAATGTGTTCGTGATACTCAGCTGTGTACAGCTCTTGTAAATGAGGCTGGCGTAAGAATTTCAACAGTTGAGCATTTGACAGCAGCATTAAGTGCTTTAGGTATTGATAATATGTATGTAGATGTAAATGCTCCTGAGATTCCTGTTATGGATGGTTCAGCACAGCCATTTATCTACCTGTTTGTATCTACCGGCATTAAAGAATTACCAGCACCAAAGAAATTCATCCGTGTAGTACGTAAAGTACGTGTTGAAAATGAAGGTAAGTGGGCAGAGCTTACTCCTAGCGAGAACGGTTTCCACTTAGACCTGCAGATTGACTTTGACCATCCTGCTATGGACAAGGACAAGCAGCATTATGCAATGGAGTTTACAGGTCAGGCTTTTGCTCATGATGTGTCACGTGCAAGAACCTTCTGTTTTATGAGAGATGTTGAGTTCATGCATGCTCATAACCTTGCATTAGGCGGCTCATTAGATAACGCTGTAGTACTAGACGACAGAAGAGTAATCAATCCAGAAGGTCTTCGTTACGAAGATGAGTTCGTAAAGCATAAGTTACTAGATGCAATCGGTGACTTATACATGGACAGCCACAGTATTTTAGGTAACTTCAAAGCCTATAAGACAGGTCATGATTTAAACAACCGTCTTTTAAGAGCTTTATTATCTGACAGTGCAAACTACGAAATCATTGAATTCAATAAGACTGAGGATAAGGTATCTGAGGTAATTGATTTCCTTGATACTAAAAACGCACTTCAGGCCTTTAGTTAACTGTAGGTACAGGTCGTGGAAATTAAGGCTGGCTGGCTCTCCGATGTAAGGCAGGTTCCGGTCAGTCGCTTTGGTAAAAGACCTGCTTCTACAGAAATCTCCCTAATTGTCATTCACTGTATCGCACTGCCACCACACAAGTATGGCGGTCATTTTGTGGATGATTTGTTTCTTGGCTGTTTAGACCCAAATGCGCATCCTTACTTTAAGGATGTAGCTCCTCTTGAAGTTTCTACACATCTTTTTATCAATAGACAGGGGAAGATAACTCAATATGTTTCCTTCCTTGACAGAGCATGGCATGCCGGTCGCTCCTCCTATAATGATCATAAAGAGTGCAATGACTATTCAATTGGCATTGAACTTGAGGGAAGCGATGATTCTGAATACACTATTGAGCAATATACAAGTTTAAAAGAGGTAGTGACTCTTTTAAAGAAAACATATCCTGCAATCGGCAATAACATTGCAGGTCATAATGAAGTTGCTCCAACAAGAAAGACTGATCCTGGTCGTTATTTTGATTGGAGTTGGATAAGATAAAACGAGGTTCATCTAGCTTATGGCTAACTTTCTTCAAAAATACTATGAACAAGCAGCACAACGTCAAGCTATTGGTGTTGAGCCATTAGCATTAAATGCTGAATTTACAAAGGAACTATGTGATCTTTTAAAGAATCCTCCAATTGACGCAAAAGATGAACTTTTGCACCTGTTAAAAGACAGAATTAACCCAGGTGTTGACGAGTCTTCAAAGGTAAAGGCTCAATTCCTGTATGAGATTGCAACAGGTGGCGCTGTAAGCCCAATCGTAGACAAGAAACTTGCAGTTAAGCTATTAGGCCAGATGAAGGGTGGTTTTAACGTAGGTTATCTTGTAAAGCTCTTAGAGAATGAAGAACTTTCACAGGATGCAATGGATGCATTAGAGAGCACTCTTTTAATCTACAATGCTTTTGATGATGTAGCAGCTCTTGCAGATAATGGCAACAAGGTTGCTTTAGAGTTAATCAAGAAATGGGCTGACGCTACCTGGTTTACTCAGAAAGACAAATTCCCATCAAAGCTTACTCTAACTGTATTTAAGGTTGCAGGCGAGACCAACACTGATGATTTTTCTCCAGCACCTGACGCATGGTCACGTCCTGATATTCCACTACATGCACTTGCTATGTTCAAAATCAGTCGTGATGATGTTAAAGCAGATGTAGAAGGTGTTAAAGGCCCAGTATCTACCATTGAGAAATTAAAGGCACAAGGCAATCCATTATTATTCGTAGGTGACGTTGTAGGTACCGGTTCATCACGTAAGTCAGCTGCCAACTCTTTAATCTGGCACATCGGTCATGATATTGAAGGTGTACCTAACAAGCGTGCCGGCGGTGTTGTAGTAGGTGGCAAGATTGCTCCTATTTTCTACAACACACTTGAGGATTCAGGCGCACTTCCAATCGAAGCTGACGTTGTAAATCTAAACAGCGGTGATGTTGTAGATTTAAACGTATACGATGGTACCATTACAGATCACAACACCGGTAAGGTATTAACAGAGTTTGCATTAAAGACCAGTACTCTTTTAGATGAGGTTCGTGCTGGCGGCCGTATTCCACTTATTATCGGTAAGGATTTAACTTCAAAGGCTCGTAAGTATCTAAAACTTGCAGAGTCAGATGTATTTGCAAAAGCTGCAACTGTTGAGGCTCAGGGCGGTTATACCAGAGCACAGAAGATTGTAGGTAAGGCATGTGGTTTAGAGGGCGTACGTCCTGGTCAGTACTGCCAGCCAATTATTTCAACTGTAGGCTCTCAGGATACAACAGGTCCAATGACTCGTGACGAGTTAGTTGATCTTGCTTGTTTAAAATTCTCAGCTCCAATGGTTATGCAGTCTTTCTGCCATACAGCAGCTTATCCAAAGCCAGTTGATGTTAAGACTCACCTCACCCTACCTAAGTTCATTCAGGACAGAGGTGGTGTTTCTCTAAATCCAGGTGATGGTGTTATTCACACATGGCTTAACAGAATGTGTCTTCCAGATACAGTAGGTACAGGTGGTGACTCTCACACCAGAATGCCTTTAGGTATTTCATTTGCAGCAGGTTCAGGCCTTGTTGCTTTTGCAGCAGCAACAGGCATTATGCCACTTGATATGCCTGAATCTGTATTAGTAAGATTCAAAGGCAAGAGAAAGCCTGGTATCACTCTACGTGATTTAGTACATGCAATCCCTTACTTTGCAATTGAGCAGGGGATGCTTACCGTTGAGAAGAAAGGTAAGAAGAACGTATTCTCAGGCAAGATCATTGAAATTGAAGGTCTTGAGGATCTAAGCGTTGAGCACGCATTCGAGCTTGCTGACGCATCAGCTGAGCGTTCAGCTGCTGCCTGTGCAATCAAGCTGTCAGAAGAGTCTGTAGCAAAATATCTAAAATCTAACATCGCTCTTTTAAAGAAGATGGCAGAAGATGCTTACGAGACAAAAGAGGCACTACTAGCTCGTGCCGAGCAGATGCAGAAGTGGCTTGATAACCCAAGCCTAATCGAGGCTGACAAGGATTGCAGCTATGCTGCCGTACTTGAGATTGACTGCGATAAGATTAACGAGCCAATTTTATGTGCACCTAACGATCCAGATGATGCACGTCTGCTTTCATCAGTTGCCAAGACTCACATTGATGAGGTTTTCGTAGGTTCATGTATGACTAATATCGGTCACTACAGAGCAGCAGCTGAAATCTTTAAGGATTTAAAGAGCGAGGCTAAAGTTCGTCTATGGATAGTCCCTCCTACAAGAATGGACAGACAGGAACTGTCAGATGAAGGTCTTTTAGCTGTTTTAGGCAAGGCCGGTGCCCGTGTTGAAACTCCAGGTTGCTCACTATGTATGGGTAACCAGGCACGTGTTGCTGACAATGCTACTGTGATTTCAACATCAACACGAAACTTCCCTAACAGACTAGGAAACGGTGCTAACGTATACTTAGGTAGTGCTGAGCTTGCAGCTGTTACTGCAAAGTTAGGTTATCTGCCAACTGTAGAAGAGTATTTTGAGAACACCAAGTGCCTAGAAGGTAAAGAAGAAACTATCTACTCATTATTAGATTTTACAAAGTAATATATTGAGTCAGATGCCATGGAGCATCGATTTGGGGCCTATCTGTGATCCAGATAGGCCCTTTTGCATCAATGAAGGTCAAATTCGTGAAAAAGCAATAAAAATTTCATCCGTTTATGATAATAAATGTCGCCTTTTTTATCTAAAGTCACATATTCAGTTTGTATACTAACAATAAAAGAGCAAGCAAATTAAAGGTTTGCTATAATAATGAATGGAAAAGAATTTTTTATTTCTTATACTTAGGAAAGTAGAATCATCTACACAATTGTTATTGTTAGGAGTAACACATGAAAGTTGCAGTTTTAGGTGCAGCAGGCGGTATTGGCCAGCCTTTATCAATGATTTTAAAGAATAATTTACCAGCTGGCTCTCAGCTTAACTTATTTGATGTTGCACCTTTTACACCTGGTGTAGCAAAAGATCTAAGCCATATCCCAACAGACGTCGCTGTTGATGGTTTCACTGGTGATGACCTACCAAAAGCTCTAGAGGGTGTAGATGTTGTTGTAATTCCTGCAGGTGTTGCACGTAAGCCAGGTATGACACGTGATGACCTATTCAATGTAAACGCAGGCATTATCGCAAATCTAGTTCGTAACTGTGCAAAAACCTGTCCAAAGGCATGTATCTGCATTATTACCAACCCAGTTAACTCAACAGTTCCATTAGCAGCCGAAGTATTAAAGGCAGAAGGTGTATACGATAAGCACCGTCTATTTGGTGTATCAGTTCTAGATGTACTACGTTCAGAGACCTTTATTGCAGCTGAGCTAGGTATTTCAAACCAGCGTATTCAGGTACCAGTAATTGGTGGTCACTCAGGTAATACAATTATTCCTCTAATTTCTCAGGTTATCGGTTCAGAGAAGATCTCTGAGACTCGTATCGCTGAGTTAACAACCCGTATCCAGAATGCTGGTACTGAAGTTGTTGAGGCAAAGGTAGGCGCAGGTTCAGCTACCTTATCAATGGCAACTGCTGGTGCTCGTTTTGCTCTTAAGGTTGTTCGTGGCTTAATGGGTGAGCCTGGTGTTAACGAGTACTGCTACATTGAGTCAGACAACAAGAACTCTAAGTTCTTTGCTCAGGCTGTAGTATTTGGTAAGAACGGTTGGGAGCGTGCTCTTGATATCGGTACTATTTCAGCTTTCGAGCAGAAGCAGATTGACGAGGCTATGCCAGCTCTTCAGGGCAACATCCAAAAGGGTGTTGAGTTTGCTCAGAAGTGGATTGCTGAGAACAAATAATCCTAGTTTAATTTATTAAACGAAAGAAAAGGCTCTATACTTGTTATAGGGCCTTAATTTATCTAAATGGGTATCTCTGGTCACACTATGATTTATATTCCGTAAAAAATCGCAATAATCATTAAATTATTATGGATTTTTACCGAAATATAAAATGAGTTAAAGAAATTATCATTCTTTGCAAGGATTTAAAGGAGGAGAGTAATGGGCAATGTCTTTAAGCTTAGTGCTATAGCTTTGGCAATATGCGCTATTAATCTATCTACTGATATATCTTATGCTGCAAAATATGATGTGATCACTAGTACTAAGGCTATGGTTGCTAAAGATACACTAGAAGGTATCGATATGAGTTCTATTGCTGTAGCCGATGGTGCAAGTCTGGAGATGTATTCTCCTGACCGAATGAATACAATCATCGAGAACAGTGATTTAGCCTCTGTTGTGAAAAAAAGAGATAAATGTCAGTTTATCTCTGATATCGAAGATCGTGCCCGTTTGGTAAAGTCACCTGTTTTTATGTATGCATGGGGCAGCTTATTATTAGATGGCACTTGTGTACGTAAAGATAAGGAATTAGGTTTAGGTTATATAAGAAAGGCTGCTGACGAGGGCTATGCTCCTGCAATGGTTAGGATGGCACAGTTTTTTGAAAGAGGGCTTTTCACCAGCAAGAATTTAACCTTATCTGAGCAGTATATGCACACAGCGGCAGCATTAGGTTCTAAGACAGCTCGTTTAAATTGGGCTGATATGCTAGTTCGCGGATATGGCGGTTCACCTGCCTTATACGAGGAAGCTTTTGGCTGGTTATATCATTCAAAGTTTTTTGATGATTACTCAAATGCCAAGAAGGCTTATCTTGAAGAAGAGCTTAAAAAGCATTTACCACCAAATGTCATAGCCAGAAATATGGCTTTTGAGCCTGATTATTAAAAAATTTTATCTATTCTATTCATTCTTAGAGCGACGTAAGTCGCTATTATCATATATTCGCTATTATCTGATATAATCTACACATTGTTGTCGTCATCATAATGATGACTAGATTTAACTATGAGCTTTAACAATGTTTGAAAATCTTACTCAAAGACTTAATCGCACTTTAAAAAATATTACTGGTAAAGGCAGAATTACCGAAGAGAACATCAAGGATACCTTACGTGAGGTTCGTACAGCATTACTTGAGGCTGATGTTGCCCTTCCAGTTGTTAAAGCCTTCACACAAAGAGTTAAAGAAAGAACTGTAGGTTTAGAGGTAAGTCAGAGCTTAACTCCTGGTCAGGAGTTCATTAAAGCTGTTCATGCTGAACTTGTTGCTACCATGGGTGGTGATACCTGTGAAATCAATTTAGCTCATCAGCCACCTGCTGTGATCTTGCTTGCAGGTCTTCAGGGTGCCGGTAAAACAACAACAGCTGCAAAGCTTGCTTTATATTTAAAAGAAAGATTAAACAAAAAAGTTTTATTAGTATCAGTTGATACCTATCGTCCTGCTGCTATGGAGCAGCTAAAGACTTTAGCTTCAGAAATTGGTGTGGACAACTATCCATCCGATCCATCTCGTACTCCTGAAGACCTGGCAAAGGCTGCTCTTCAGGAAGGTAAACTCAAGGCTTATGATGTAGTAATTGTTGATACTGCAGGTCGTCTTGCTGTTGATGAGGAGATGATGAATGAGGTGAAGAGACTTCACGACATTGTCGATCCTATCGAGACATTCTTTGTAGTTGATGCCATGACTGGTCAGGATGCTGCAAATACAGCAAAAGCCTTCAATGAAGCATTAGAACTTACCGGTGTAATTTTAACTAAGGCTGACGGTGATGCTCGTGGTGGTGCAGCCTTATCAGTAAAGGAAATTACCGGTAAACCAATTAAATTCATTGGTATGGGCGAAAAGATTGTAGCCTTAGAGCCATTCCATCCAGACAGAATCGCATCCCGTATTCTTGATATGGGTGATGTGCTTACTCTTATCGAGGATCTACAGAGAAATACCGATGTTGAGCAGGCTAAGAAGATGGCTCAGAAGTTAAAGTCCGGTCAGGGCTTTACATTTGAGGACTTTAGAGATCAGATTGCTCAGATGAAGAAGATGGGAGGTATGGCAGGTCTTTTAGATAAGTTACCTGGTATGGGCGGTTTAACCGATCAGATTAAAGATAAGGTAAACGACAAGTCCATTGCTCACATGGAAGCTATCATCAATTCCATGACCAAAAAAGAGCGCATTCACCCAGAAATTATTAAAGGTTCCCGTAAAAAGAGAATTGCAGCCGGTGCCGGCGTTGAAATCCACGAAGTTAATGTTCTGTTAAGACAGTTTGACATGACCCAGAAGATGATGAAGAAGATGGGTAAAGGTGGTGTTCGCAAGATGGCTGGTGCCATGAAAGGCATGATGGGCGCTATGGGTGGCATGGGCGGTATGGGTAATCTTTTCCGTCGTTAATCAACAGTTTTTTTCCGGTGAACAGTTGTGTTTAGTTAGAAAAATGATATTAATTTTTCTAAAACTTGATTTTTGTTGAAAATCATGTAAAATAACGCAACTGTTTTTGTATGTTGGTGAATTTTTACTTTTCACCATGATTTTTATTTTTATATAGGTACTAGCGAAATGGTAGTCATTCGTTTACGTCGTTTAGGCGCTAAAAAACGTCCTTTCTATCACGTTATTGTTGCAGACAAGCGCTTTGCAGCAACTGGCCGCTACATCGAGCNGGTTGGTATTTACAACCCAATCGCATGCGGTAAAGAAATACGTCTACGTTTAGATTTAGAGAGCATCAATGCATGGATTGCAAAGGGTGCACAACCTTCAGACCGTGTAAAGCGTCTTCTATGGGAAGCTGAGCAGGGTGAAGAAACTGTTTTAAAGGCAAAGGCTGACAAGCACGATGCTGCTTTAGCTGCTAAGAAAGCTGCTGCAGAGGCAAAGGCTGCTGCTGAAGCTGCTGAGGCTGCTGCTGCAGAAGCACCTGCTGAGGCTTAATACCTGCTTATGGCAGATACACCGCGTCAAATGGGAGCCTTAGGCTCTTCATTTGGAGTAAAAGGCTGGATGAAAGTCAGTTCTTTTACTAGCCAACCTGAGAACCTTTTTGACTACACGCCATGGTTTATACGTCAGCGCGGGGCAGAATGGCGCGAGGTTCAGGTTGAAGAATATAAGCCACATGGTAACGATTTCATCGTTAAGTTAAATGTGGCATCAACTCCTGAAGAGGCTAAGGCTTATGCAGGAGCTGAAATAGGGATCAGGCGCTCAAGCCTGCCACCTGTGCCTGAAGGTACAGTTTACCTTGTAGACTTAATTGGATGCACGGTAATTGGACTTGAAGGTGTAATGCTCGGTAAAGTATCGAGAATTAGGGATTATGGAGCAGCTCCTATTTTAGAAGTTTCTCCCTCTGACCACCTGGCAAAGGAAAGAGAAGAAGATTTACTTATTCCTTATGTCGAGGGCCCAATTGTTAAAGCAGTTGATCTCAAAGCTAAGACAATTGAGGTTGAGTGGGGTGTGGATTATTAACCATGTATTTTGGTGTAGTTACACTCTTTCCTGAGATGTTTGACGCTGTAACAAAATCAGGAGTAACAAGACGAGCTTGTGAAAACGGACTAATTAAAGTCGAGTATTTCAATCCTCGTGACTATACTCTTGATAAGTTTCACAACGTGGATGATAAGCCATATGGCGGTGGTCCAGGTATGTTGATGCAGGTACAGCCGCTACGTGATGCAATTCATGCAGCAAAAGCTCAAGCAACAAAGGGTACAAAAGTAGTTTGTTTATCTCCTCAAGGTAAACAGCTCGATCACTCTCTGGTCACTAAATTCCACAGCTGGGGTTCAATGATCTTGGTAGCAGGACGCTACGAAGGTATTGACGAGCGTGTCCTTCAGACTGAAGTCGATCTGGAGGTTTCAATCGGTGACTACGTCCTATCAGGGGGTGAACTTCCTGCTATGTGTATCATCGATGCAGTTTCAAGAATGGTGCCTGGTGTATTAGGCAACATTCAGAATGCGCAAGAGGATACTTTTGCTCAAGGTTTATTACACTTTCCTCAGTACACACGTCCTGAGGTGATTGATGGACTTAAAGTTCCGGATATCTTACTAAGTGGCAACCATCAGAATATCCGTAACTGGCGCTTAAAGCAGTGTCTTGGCCGTACATATGAAAGACGTCCAGATTTGCTTAAAGATCGCGAACTTTCAAAGCTCGAGAAGAAACTTCTTGAGGAATATAAAAAAGAACGCGGTTGGAACTGATTTTTTTGTTTTTACTTAATGGTAGGTACTTCAAAATGGCTAGCAACCCAATTATTGATCAGCTAGAGAAAGAGCAGATTCGTAATGATATCCCAGATTTCAATCCTGGTGATACCGTACGTGTTGAGGTTAAGGTTGTAGAAGGTGAGAAGACCCGTCTACAGGCTTTCGAAGGCAACGTTATTGCTAAACGTAACCGTGGTCTAAATTCATCTTTCACCGTTCGTAAGATGTCATCTGGCGAAGGTGTTGAGCGTGTATTCCAGACTCACTCACCTCTAATTGCTTCAATTACCGTAACCCGTCGCGGTGACGTACGTCGTGCTAAGTTATACTACTTACGTGAGCGTACTGGTAAGTCAGCACGTATTCGTGAGAAGATCAACTAATCAGAGTATTAGTTTATTCTTAAAAATGCCCAGTCTGTCTAGTCTGGGCTTTTTCATTTCCTCTCTTCTTATAATCACCAACTTTCAAATCAGAATTGTTTATACAGATGCAGATATTCCTATGCTGCAATAAGCCATAATACTCACTTTAACTGAAGATAACTGATGATGGAGAGGTTGTATTGAGAGGTAGCCTAAGAGTAATCCCCCCAGTCTGAAACCAGGGAGATTTTGCATTTTTAAGGCTTCATGAAGTGTGAGCCTTTGGCAATTCCAAGAACACCTGAGCGAACTACTTCAACTACCTCAGCAAGTTTGCATAGAGTCTGAATGAAGTTGTCTGTCTCATCTGAATTACCAACATACTGAATAGTAAAGATCTCAGCATTAACATCAATGATCTTTGCTCCAAAGATATCGGCAAGACTCTTTACCTCATCACGAACGTTGCGGTTAGGTGTATTCACCTTTACTAATACCATCTCACGCTCTATGCCGCCTTCTGCTTCCTCACATAAAGCAGAGACTCTAAATACGCATACAAGTTTATGTAGCTGTTTGGTTATCTGCTCTGCCTCGTCCTTCTCACCTGTTGTAAGAATAGTACAACGTGATAGGGTAGGATCATCAGTAGGAGCGACAGTTAAGCTGTCGATGTTGTAACCNCGCTGTGAGAATAAACCTACAACACGTGATAAGGCACCTGCCTCGTTCTCAATTAGAATTGAAATTACGTGTCTCATTTATTTCTCCTCGTTATTTAACATCATGTCAATCATAGAACCATTAGCTCTTAGCCATGGCATTACCCTTGTGTTGGTATCGGTAATGATATCAACCAGGGTGAAATTGTCTTTATCTAGTAATACCTGTCTTATGGTGTCTTCAAGTTTATCATCATCAGTGATTCTGATACCCTTAAATCCATAGGCATCGACTAATTTTACAAAGTCTGGATTACCATCAAGATTAGTAGCGCAGTAGCGCTGCTCATAGAATACGGTCTGNAACTGACGAACCATACCTAAAACAGAGTTATCTAGAATAAATACCTTAACAGGAAGATTATACTTTCTGCACACGGCAAGTTCCTGCATATTCATCTGGAAAGAGCCGTCACCTGAGATACAGATTACAAGATCTTTTGGTTTTGCAAACTGTGCGCCGATAGCGGCAGGGAAACCAAGTCCCATGGTACCAAGTCCACCTGAGGTAATAAAATGTCTTGGTTTCTCAAATTTGAAGTACTGCGCGGTAAACATCTGGTGCTGACCAACATCAGTAGTTACGATAGGATCGATATTGAGTTCATGACAAACCTTTGAAATGGCCTGAATAACTTCCTGAGGTCTTATCATGCCATCTTTTTTGGCAAACTTCAGGCAGTTTTTAGCCTTAAAGGTGTTGATTTTATCCCACCATGCACTGATGTTCTCTGATGCTTTAGCCTGAACCTCATCAAGGGCAACGCTAATCTGACTTAAAATAGTCTTGGCATCACCCACAATAGGAATGTCAGCCTGAACAGTCTTAGAGATTGAAGCAGGATCAACATCGATGTGAACGATAGTTGCATTAGGGCAGAACTTTGAAACCTTGTTGGTTGCTCTATCTGCAAAGCGAGTACCTACAGCAAAGATTAAATCTGAGTTGTGCATGGTCTCATTAGCTTCATAAAGACCGTGCATACCAAGCATGCCAAGATACTGAGGGTCGGATGCAGGGAAGGCTGAAATACCCATCAGAGTTGAGACTACAGGCAGATTCAGACGATGAGCTATCTTTGTGGCCTCTTCGCTTGCATCTCCCTGAACGACACCACCACCTAATAGCATAACAGGCTGTTTAGCTTTTAAAAGCTCACTTACTGCACGCTTAATCTGGCCTTTGTGACCGAATACGGTTGGGTTGTATGATCTTATACGAACATCAGGGTTCTCATCATAATCGAATGCGTAAGCTCTGTTCTGACAGTTCTTTGGAATATCTACCACAACAGGTCCTTTACGGCCTGTTGATGCAATATAGAATGCCTTTCGGATGTTTTTTGCAATATCCTCTGGCTTCTTGCATAAGAATGAGTACTTAACGACAGGTCTTGTGACACCCATGGTATCAACTTCCTGGAAAGCATCAGTGCCGATTAAATCTGTGCTTACCTGACCTGTAATTAAAACAAGAGGAATAGAATCGCCATAGGCTGTTGCAAGTGCTGTTACTGTATTAGTAGCACCAGGACCTGAGGTTACAATTGATACACCAACCTCACCTGTTGCTCTTGCATAGCCGTCAGCCATGTGTACAGCACCCTGCTCATGTCGTGCTAGAGTGTGAATAATCTTTTTAGAATCATATAGTTCATCGTAAATATCTGTTACAGCTGCTCCTGGATAACCAAAAATTCTGGTAACACCAAGATCTTCTAATACTCGAACTACCTGTTGTGCGCCGTTTAATTTTTCCATAATTTAATTTCTTTTACCAAATACACAGTAATTTTACACTAAAGCTTAATTATCTTTATATACACAATTAAGCAATTTCTAGAAAAGTTCAAATTAGTGGCACACTCGTACTTTGTTTTTCAGGAAAAAGTTGAAAGGAAGGTTTAGTCTCATACAGCCTCCTATATTAACTGCTAATGGTAATTAACTTATGGTGCGACATACGTCGTCACGTGTCTTTATAAACGGAGTCAGCATTATCTGCTGCTCTTTGAATAATTCTAGCAGTGCATTTGCAGAGTTATTCTTTCTGAAATTAAGTTCCATAGGACGTAATGGGATCATCTCTAAAAAGGAGATGGTCTTATCCCCTATGCTCATGCACTGAGCTTCTTTTTTATAATCTCCAAGACCGCAGAACATCACGCCGTTAAAAGCAGTGGTCTTTGAAAATGATCTGTCTTTTTCTAAATAATAGCCAAAACCTATAAAATCCTTCTGGCAGATAAGGTTTGTAACCACCTCTTCAAACATGGAAATCTCAAAAGGTACTTCTTTTGGATCAGATGTTGAAAAATCCTTTGGAAGGGCAAAACAGAGTTCAAAATCTTCAGATAGTCCATCTTTTGACTTCTGATTTTTACCGCTAAGACCTGTAGTTACAAGCATGTTGTAGTCATGATTGTCTGATGGCTTTATTACATACAGATTAACGCTGCCTACTTTTGAGTAACACATAGGCTCATTATTAAAGTGCTTTTTGTAATGGCTAAGAAGCAAAAGCTCTTCATCTTTGCTGCAACCATTAAATGAAGCTACTGTTTCAAGTGAGGTAGCCTTGTCTTTATAGATCTGTATATTGCAAAGCAGAGTAGGATCGGTTGCAGGAACAAACTTTAGTGCCTGCTCAAAGCGGATAATACTGTCAGCAATAAGACCTGAATTAAAGAGAATACATCCCTGATAGAACTGGTAGTAGGAATTATCATGGCCCTGCTTTGAGAAGTTATCTAAAAGCCTTTGAGCTTTTGAAAACAGGGTATATGGATCGCCTGACTGTCGTGCTACATTGATATAGGTACGTACAAGCTGAAGACATAAATCAAAGTCCAATTGGCAGTTCTCTAAAAGATCGATTACCTTAAACAGATCGCCGTCCTTATAAAGATCATTAATTTGTTTTAGGATCTGTTTTTTCTGCTCTGAATATTGCTGTTCCATAATGCTTCCATAACAAAAAAAAGCCTCCATACTATTGTAGGAGGCTTTATAGCATTCTTTAATCTTTATGAATGTAAAGAGTGTTCGCCTCTGAAAATACCACACACTCCTGAACGGACAGTCTCGATGACTTCTGCCTGCTCTGCGACAGCCTTTAAGAATCTGTCCACTTCAAAAGAAGTGTTCACAAACTGAAGAATGTATAACTCAGGGGTAATATCGACAATTTCTGCCTTGAAGATATCACATAAAGTCTTGATTTCTTCACGTTGTGTGTGGCCTACAGCCTGAACCTTAACGAATAGGATCTCACGCTCTACGATGCCGCAGGAATCGTCCTGCTGAGATGAAACCTTGATTACGTTAACAAGCTTGTGAAGCTGTTTAGTGATTCTTTCAACTATTGTGCCGTCACCCTCTGTAAGAATAGTGATTCTTGAAAGGGTCTTATCCTCAGTTGGAGCTGCGGTAATGTTTTCGATATTGTAACCTCGCTGAGAGAATAATCCAACTACGCGCGATAATGCACCAACTTCATTTTCAAGTAAGATTGAGATGATCTGACGCATGGTTAATCCTCGTTTAAGAACATATCTGACATGCTGCCACCAGCCTGCTGCATAGGTAGAACCTTAGCATCGGTGTTACATACGATGTCAACAACCACCAGCTTATCCTTCATGGATAATGCCTTTTCTACAGCACTGTCCAGATCTTTAGGATCGGTAACTCTCATACCCTCGTGACCATAGGCTTTAGCTAAAGCCACAAAGTCAGGGTTTGAGTTTAAGTTTGTAGAGCTGATGTGTCCTTTATAGAACATTCTCTGCCACTGACGAACCATACCTAAGGTGTGGTTATCTAAGATAAAGATTTTAACTGGCAGACCATACTCAAGACAGGTTGACAGCTCCTGAATATTCATCTGGAATGAACCGTCACCTGTAAACAAGCAAACGTCCTTGTCAGGATATGCAACAGCTGCACCTACAGCTGCAGGGAAACCGTAACCCATGGTACCTAAGCCACCGGATGTTAAAAGGTGTCTTGGTTCATCAAATTTGTAGTATAAAGCGGTAAACATCTGGTGCTGACCAACGTCAGTTGCGATGATAGCCTGACCCTTGGTTGCCTTATAAACAGCTTCAATAATTTCCTGGGGCTGAATTAGTTTGTCGTCTTTTGCGTAGTTTAGACAATCTAAGTGTCTCCACTTTGTAATCTCATCCCACCATGATGAGATGGTCTCGTTTGCCTTTAAATTAAACTCGTCAAAAGCTTCGATAAACTGATTTAATACAATCTTTGAATCACCAACAATAGGAATGTCAGCATTTACAGTCTTTGAGATTGAGGCAGGGTCGATATCGATGTGAATGATTTTTGCTGCAGGGCAGAACTTCTGAAGATTGTTAGTAACACGATCATCAAAGCGACAGCCGATAGCAAATACAACATCAGCCTTATCCATAGCATTGTTAGCTTCATAGGTGCCATGCATACCAAGCATACCCAGGAACTGTTTATCAGTTGATGGATAAACACCTAAACCCATTAGAGTTGAGGTTACAGGCAGATTAAAGCGCTTGGCAATTGCTCTTACCTCATCGGTTGCGCCACCTAACTGAGCTCCACCGCCAACAAGCATCACAGGGCGTAGAGATTCAGCGATAAGTTTTGCTGCTCTTTTTACCTGACCGCGGTGCCCCTGTTTTGTAGGATTGTATGAACGTAATTTTACAGGACCTTCCTGCTCTGGATATTCAAAGCGTAGAGATGGTCTTACGCAGTCTTTTGGAATATCAACCACAACAGGACCTGGTCTTCCTGATGCAGCAAGATAGAATGCCTGACGGATATACTTTGGAATATCCAGAGCACACTGGCATAAATATGAGTGTTTTACGATAGGTCTTGTAATACCTACAGTATCAACTTCCTGGAAAGCATCAGAGCCGATTAGTGGAGTGCCAACCTGACCTGTTAATACAACCATTGGAATTGAATCCATGTAAGCTGTTGCAATTGAAGTAACAGTGTTAGTTGCACCAGGGCCGGAGGTTACAAGGCATATGCCAACTTTACCGGTTGAACGAGCATAACCATCAGCGGCGTGTGCTACTCCCTGCTCATGACGGCCTAAAATGTGTTTAATCTTTTTAGATTCTAATAATGCATCATAAATATCTAAAACAGCACCACCTGGATAACCAAATAAATGCTCAACACCTAAGTCCTCAAGAGTACGCACTACCATTTGTGCGCCTGACATCATGGTCATGAAAATCTCCTTTCTAATTATCTGGCCTTTTTAGGTTTTGGCCAAAACCTTTGTGGAACTTCTTTAATCCACTCTTGATATTCTTCTGGAAAATCTTTTTTTAAACGAGGTTCATCCAAAAAGTACGCAAATAAGAATGAAAATATAAGCATACCAAAAGGAACGACTAATGTTAATATTGAATTTATGGCACAACAAAGACCTAAATAAAACAATATAATTCCCATATGCATCGGATTTCTGCATAAAGCATATGGTCCTGTAGTAACAAGTCTTACAGTCTCATTTGTAAGTTTTATTGGTCCTACAACAACAGCACCGCCTTTACCTTTGGTTATAAGTTCATAGTTTGACCATATCACAAAGAATAAACCTGCAGCTGAGCAGATGGCACCAAAGATATTTGATGCAACATTCTGAGGCATAAAATCATACGGGCAATACCAGGCTAAAACAATAATGATTGCAGGTCCTATCACAAAGAAAATAGTGCTACCAAAAAAGTAAGCCAGGATATTGCGAAGTGTCATTAGTCTTTGACCTCATTTAATAAGTCGTCAAGTACGAACAATGGATGAACAGCTTCCTTGTGTTCCATTCTGTATACCTGAGAACGGCAGCTAAAGCCTGTGATTAAACAGTGGTCAAAATCGCGTTTTGCAATCTCGCCTTTCCAGTTTTTCTCGTATACGGCATATGTCTCGTCATGGTTTTTAGCAATATGGCCGAATAAACCTGCCATACCGCAGCAGGCAACGTTAAGTGGGATCAGATCTAAACCGAATCTGTTTAGCAGAGTCTGCCACATTAAAGGAGCATTGGTAACTAAAGCTCTTTCTGTGCAGTGAGTAAACAGATAGTAAGGAGATGCGAATTTCTCACTCTTAGCTGCAGCTAATACCTTGTCTTTGATTTTATCAAAGTTCTCATTGAATTTTTGTGTGCCAAACTGCTCATTTAACCACTCCTCAGGAAGAAGTACGTTAAACTCACCGCGGTTGTCACCTAGCATCTGAGTGTACTCATCTCTATAGCAGATGGTAAGTGCAGGATCGTAACCTACTAAAGCCTTATTGGTTTTGGCAATTTTCTCTAATCTTGCAGACTGCTTTGCAGCAAANTGCAGGAAGCTTCTTCTCTGACCGCGAATAATTTTAATCTTGCCGTTTACGTATGGACGCAGGAAAGCCACCTTATAGCCTAAATTACGCATAAAGTTAGCCATCTTGATTAAGCCGTTTGACTCATAGCATACGGTAAACGGATCGGTCACGATGATGACCTCGTAGTCTGATTTCTCTGCCTTTTGCGCACTTAGAATTTCAAATTCATGTTCTTTACATGCACTAGCAAAGGTCTGTGTGCTAAATAGAGGAATATCCACAAAGCCAAATACCTTAGCCATAAACTTCTTAAAGAACTTATTGGATAAAACGGCATTTGAAAGCTTTGGAAGCTTAGACATTAAAGGTAGAGAAAATTCTGCATTTAAAATCAGGATATCCATTAAAGGACGTAAATAACGGCTGTAATACAAAGCCAGGAAGCGTGAGTTTAAATCAGCTGCATTTACGTGTGCAGGGCAGATACTCTTACATGACTTGCATGATAAGCATGTAGAGATGTGCTCAAGATATTCAGTAGAGTAGTCAGTACCTTTAGTTGCAATAGTGTTAAAGACACGACGGATAAANTTAACAGGATTTGGCATTGAGGTGAACAGTGCTACTTCCTCAGATGCAATGTTATGACCTCTGTCGTTCATCAGNCGCATCCATTCACGCATCAGCTCGCTGTAGCCTTTAGGTGAGTTGATGTGGTTTTTGGTGTAACGGTAGCTAGGGCACATCAGTGCGCTCTTGTCATAGCTGAAGCACTGACCGTTACCGTTACAGCTTACTGCTCCCTTGAATGAATTTCTTACAGTTACAGGAATGGTTCTGTCTAAATCACCGCGCATAAGAGAGTTGATAGAAACAATCTTGTCATCGTTATTAGAGAATGGAACGCAGATTTTACCTGGATTTAAAATATTCTTAGGGTCAAAAAGCTCTTTTACCTTTCTTGCAACAGGATATAAGCTCTTAAAGAAAACCTCACCATAGCATGAGCGGTATCCTCTTCCATGCTCGCCCCACATCTGACCCTGATACTTATTAACAAGCTCTACAACCTTGTTGGAGATTGTTACTAATTTCTCTTTATCCTCGTCAGTGGTTAAATCAAGAGCAGGTCTTACATGCATCAGACCTGTATCAACGTGACCGAACATACCGTAGGTAACATTTAGAGAATCTAGTAATGCTCTAAACTCAAGAATATAGTCAGCAAGATTTCTTGGAGGAACTACAGTATCTTCTGTAAAGGCAACAAGCTTCTTGTCGCCAGCTGCTGCGCCTAAAAGACCTACAGATTTCTTTCTCATGCCGTAAATTGCAGCAACAGCCTTTGGTGTGCTTGCAATCTGAGCACCTAAGATACCATTTTCAAAGGTCTTTGCCTTTTCACATACAGCATCAAAAATTCTTGATAATTTCTCATGCTCGGCATCTTTATCATAACCGTTGAATTCAACAATATTGATACCTAAAATCTCATGACCTTCAACTTCCTGAATATAGTCTTTTACGCTATTCCATACAGTATCTTTTTTAGCAAGAGAGAGTACGCGTGAATCTACAGTTTCAACAGAGAATACACCTGCATCAATCAAATCTACGGCGTGGCGAAGAGCACTGTCAAAGTTCTCATACTTAACCACCATAAGCTCTCTGAAATCAGGAGTCTTAGTTAAATCTAATGTAGCACCACAGATAATTGCAAGGGTACCTTCAGCACCGCAGATGATTCTTGCAAGATTTAATGTATCAGTTTCAGGATCGTAACAGTTGTATAAGTCATAACCTGTCATGAAGCGGTTTAACTTAGGGAATACTTTTTCAATTTCCTCACGGTTGTCTTTTACTAAAGCATAGCAGCCGCGGTAAATGTCACCTTCAAGGCCGTCTTTTTTCAGACATTCATGAAGCTTCTCACCGCTTACAGAACCAAAGGTGGTAATAGTGCCATCTAAAAGAACAACAGTGACATCCTTAATGTGATTTGATGTTCTGCCGTATTTTAATGAACCCTGACCTGCAGCATCGTTACTAATCATACCGCCAAGACAAGCTCTGCTTGAGGTTGATAATTCTGGAGAGAAGAATAACTTATAAGGTTTTAGAAAATCGTTAAGCTCATCTTTGATTACGCCTGCCTGAGCGTAAATTGATCTGTCTTCTTCATTGAAGTTAGAAGTTGCTTTCATGTAGCGAGAGCAGTCGATGGTTACACCATCATTTAATGATTGACCGTTAGTACCGGTACCGCCACCACGAGGAGTGATAATCAGCTTTTCAAAAACAGGAGCATTTCTTACTTTAACTGCAATGCTGATATCTTCATTATCCTTAGGGAAGATCACACCCTGAGGCATTCTCTGATAAACAGAGTTGTCAGTTGCGCACAGTAGTCGTGAGGAGTGTGTAAATTCCACATCGCCTTTAAATCCATGATTTTTTAAGGTGTTAAGGTATTTTTCATAGAGTGGCTCTAACTTGGTTAGGTCGGATATCTGTGGGATCATTTATCAGTCCTCAATCAAAGAGAAATTATTTAACTTTAAGTATATCTCATTGTAGTAAAATTTTAGACAAATGACACATTTTTGTAAAAATTGTAAATATGTAATAAAAAGGTTCTTCCGGAAAACTGTTGCTAGTCTAAATCAACTAGGTTAATTCTTTAGAAAAAATTGCAAAAAAAAGGGTTGTTCACTTAAGTGGTAATAACCAAAAAAACAAAAGGAGCAACCCATGGACATTTTACAAATCCTTCTCTGAAATCTATCCTGAACATGACGTTACATGCTATAGGATTGATGAAAAAGCCAATTTAATAACATTAGACCTAAGTCCCAATACCCCTCCTGTTT
>JGI24712J26585_10000208_pt1 | contig 49541 bp, 42 predicted proteins | sample BioPla3DNA2_FD_26585 | JGI IMG/M metagenome (IMG submission 26585) | reverse complement strand
ACAAATTTTGCAATCCAATCAACAATTTTATTTCTCTGACATGTATTTTTTACCTACTAAGACCAAAGGCTAAAATGCAAATTCCTATACTATAAATTTATTAAAATCAAATTTACTATTCTTTGGTTTTTAACTTTTTATATACGTTTATAGCTAGTGCACAAACAAACCAAATTGTTGACGGTTCTTCTGCTTTATCAACCCATGTTTTATCAGTAATCAATCCCAAATCAAAAGCCTCTTGAACAATTTTTTGTTTCCAATTCAACTCCTTCTCCTCCTTTTTCACCCCAAAAAACTCACTTATAACGGTTGCTTGAGCTTTAGCTATAGCCGCCCTTTTTTCAGGGTTTTTTAATAATGCTTCGTCTTCCTTATTATCATGAAAAGCACTTTCTATCAATAGTACATGTGGCACCCCTCCGTCAACTGCAGCATCAATTACACCATAATAATCCTCGCCAGGGTAGTTGGTGCTTTCACGTTTTTTTGCCCCTCTATTTTTTGTGCCTATAGCTTCAGCTATTGCTTTTGACATTTGTGCAGCTAGTTCATCATCCTTTAACTTAACACTCGAGTATACCTCCGTACCCCTAATACTAGTGTTATTAACTAATCCTGAAGCATTTGTATGCTGGGATAAAAACAAATCCGATCCCCATCTAACTGCCATTCTGCCACGCTCTCTAACCTCTATATATTCATCGGATTCTCTTGTAAGCTTCACTTCAAATGCTCCTATAGCTAGTAACTCATCTCTTAGTTTGAGGGATATATCTAAGACTCCGTCTGCCTCTATATAACCAGTAGGTCCCTTATTTGACTTGTCTTTGCCGCCATGACCGGGATCAATCATAATTTTATACATTCTTACTCCTACCCTCAAAACAATTTATCTATTATATACTATTCATTTGCGACATAATTTGCATACAAACAATATAAAAAGTTTAGTGGAGTTTTTAAAAAAGCTTGGTGCATTGTGCTTAATTCGTAATTTACAAGGCATTGTAGTTTTTGTATCTTCTAAGACTTGACAGTTGTATCCTTTCTAATTTATCAACGCACTTTCTTAACAAATAAAAATTTTAAAGATTTTTTAGCAAAACCATTGTAATTACTTTGGCAGCAAAAAACCTGAGAATTCTATCTCAGGCTTTTTGCTAAATTATTAGATCACTTAATTCTATTGTTGACCAAAAAAATTATAGTACATGCTCAAGCATAATCTTCAACCCAATACCAATAAGGATTACACCACCAAAAATGTCGATATACTTTTTGAACTTTGTATTACAACCAATCATTTTTCCTAAAAACACACCAATATAAGACAGCACAAAAGTAATTAAACCAATTACTATGGCTGGAAATAATATGTCTACTTTTAATGCAGAAAAACTGATTCCAACAGCCAGAGCATCTATGCTTGTAGCAATTGCAAGTGTTATAAGTACTTTAAAACTAGTAAGAGCGATACATTCTTTTTCGCCATCAAAGGCTTCCCATATCATCTTAGCACCAATAATCCCTAACAAACCAAAAGCAACCCAATGATCTATATTTTCTATCCAATTTCTAAAGGACAAGCCTGCAAACCACCCTAATGCCGTCATTCCTCCCTGAAAAAGTCCAAAGGCAATTCCAGCATTCAATGCATTGCGTGAGGTGTTTTTTGCATCCGAAAGTCCGCAGGATATAGACACTGCAAAAGCATCCATAGCAAGCCCTAGAGCTGTTAATACTATCAACAAACCCAATTTTTCTCCCCCGTTTCAATCATACACTTCAATTTTTATAATATAAGCATATGCTTTTTTTGGTAATTTTAGAAAAACTCACTTATTAATACTTATCTTAACCCTTGTATTATAAGTTACAATCAGTGCTTTTTCAACAATATTATTACTTAAGTCACTAAAGGATTATACATATCAATAATTCACATTATTATTCGAAGAATCAGTATTAGATAAATAATCAATCCGCTACAACGCTATAGGCTGTATTTATCATCAAGAAATATAAAACAACCATAATTTTATTAACATTAAATAAAGGGAAGCAGGTGTATAAATCACAAACCTGTTTCCCTCTATTTGTTACTATTATGGGAGATTTAATTACTTTAATTAATATTCGACGAAATAATAATTTATTCCTAATCAAACCTGTGTAAAACAATTTATAATTAATACTTCCCTTTGCTCTATAAACCTTAAAAAGAATCTTCTCTAGCTTCCAACAGTTCTTTTTGTGCTTTATATGCTTTTAGTAAATTTAAGTCATTTAACTCTGGTACACTAACTTCCTTCCCGCACTCTTTGCAATAGGGTACATGTGCTCCATAAGTAAAAGAAATATCCTCTAAGTCAACTTTTATAATTTCTTTTCGAATTTCAAATTCTACGTCCTTTAGGCAATTTTCACAATACACTATTTTCTCCATTTTGTGGTATCCCTCTCCTTGCTTATTGCGTTGGAATAATTCTAATCGTCTTTGCTAATATTTAAAAGTCCATTTTTGATGACTTCATATTGAAACCCCCTATGCATCAAAAACGAAACTACTTTACTCTTTATCTTTGGATCCTTTAAGTCGTATTTACCAAACCTCTTCCTTATAAGCCTTTCAACAATTGTCACTTCATCATACTCGAAATTATCTAAAACCTCATCAATAATGTCGTCAGAAATACCTTTATTACCCAATTCAATCTTTAGCATCTTCTTTGATTTAGGTTTTAATTTGCTACGCTCAAAAACAAATTTTTGTGCATATATTTTATCATTGATATACCCCATAGCTTTCAAATCATCTACTACAATTTTAATAGTATCTTCGTCAAAACCTTTAGTATGTAACTTAGTAATTAGTTCTTTTTCACTTATAAACTTAAAGGACAGGTATCTTATAGCTTTTGATTTAGCACTCTTTTGTAATACTTCTCTTTTTATATAATTCAAATCTTCCTCAGTGATTTCACTTTTTTCATAAAGTCCAAGTCGGATATACTCCTCTTCTGGAATTGAAAAAGCATACTGCTTGTCTATAAATACCGAAATCATATCCTTATTTTTGTTACTTTTTTCAAAAGAAGTAATAACCATAATTGACCACCCACAATAAATTTTGATTACTTAGATGTTTTAAAAAGTTCATTAGTAAATATATAGTAGCACCCCAATAAATTCAACTTTTTAAAACACCCATCCACCAATTGTTTTATATCACCTAACTGTATGTATAAAAATATCAATATATTATTGATTTTTCTTTAATTTTACTTCAAAGCTTTAAATAAATCAAATAATATATGCACTTGTACTTTTTGTGAGTTATGCTTACATAAAAAAGTTATTAAAAATCAATGCACTATCTTCGAAAAATCAAAAGTGGTTACACCCTCTACAAATTCCATATGTTATATCTTTACTATTCTATAGCCCTCGTATCTTCAGTCTTTAGAGAGTCTAACTCATTATATTACTACTATGCTTTCTTAGGCAAAAACAAAGGGGGCTCTAGCCCCCCACTTTAATAATATTTTACTTTTTCTTAATATCTAAATCTTCCTCTTCATCATCATCCTGAATATGGGCCTCTATACTTTTGAGAAAAGCTTGATTATAATTATCTCTTATCTTTTTCTCTATTTCATTAAATATCTCAACGTTCTCCATGAGGAAGTTCTTCGCATTTTCCCTACCTTGTCCAATCTTTTGGTTATTGTAGGAGAACCATGAACCACTTTTATTTACAATATCTAAACTAACAGCAACATCTAAAACATTGCCTTCCTTAGAAATTCCTTTGCCATAAATTATATCGAATTCAGCTTCTTTAAAAGGTGGAGCAACTTTATTCTTTACTACTTTAACCTTTGTCCTGTTACCAATAACTTCAGTACCTTGTTTGATAGACTCAATTCTTCTTACATCAAGTCTTACCGATGAATAAAACTTTAGTGCTCGCCCACCTGGAGTAGTCTCAGGATTACCAAACATAATACCTACTTTTTCTCTAAGCTGGTTAATAAAAATAGCTGTCGTTTTTGATTTATTTATAACACCGGAAAGTTTTCTAAGAGCCTGAGACATAAGTCTTGCTTGAAGACCAATATGTGAATCTCCCATTTCCCCGTCTATTTCTGCTTTCGGAACTAATGCCGCTACCGAATCTATTACAATTACATCTATCGCACCACTTCTAACTAAAGCCTCAGCAATTTCAAGAGCTTGCTCACCTGTATCAGGCTGGGATACAATTAAATTGTCTATATTTACACCAAGCTTCTTTGCATATACTGGATCTAACGCATGCTCAGCATCGATAAAAGCTGCTTCCCCGCCTGCTTTTTGAGCCTCTGCAACAATATGCAGAGCAACTGTCGTCTTACCGGAAGACTCAGGTCCAAATATTTCAACTATTCTTCCCCTAGGTACACCACCAACTCCTAGTGCAATATCAAGTCCCATAGCACCGGTAGGTATTGTCTCTATGTTCATATGGGTGTTCTCACCCAATTTCATAACAGCACCTTTACCAAACTGCTTTTCAATCTGACCTAATGCCATTTCCAATGCTTTTTTCTTTTCAATCATCTTTTCTCCTCCTAAAACAGACATCGAACATGTGTTCTGATTTTATTATACAACACACATTTTGTTTAGTCAATATCTTTTGTATTTTTTTACACAAAAGTTTTGAGATATATTAATTCTCATGTTTTCCTAAAAAACTTTGCATTCATGTATAATATTTTCGCAACACATATTGACCGTTTATTTTTATTGAAATCATCTAGTACTATAAGAATAATTGCATCCCCTCATTAGATACAACTGCTAGAACAAGGTTATTTTTTAATTTTAGCTAACACTATATTTTTATAGTATTGAGCTTCCTCAACCTTTAATAATAACACTACTGTGAAATATACCAAAACACCAACCGTTATTTCAATCATCAGGTTTGTAATCTGCATAATTTTTGAGCTTGTAGCATTAGGCATAATAAGGTTTAGGAAGTATAAAACAATTCCCATAATTATTGAGGCAGGAACAATCTTGACAAGAAATTTAGACAATTTTCTAAGATGTATTCCCTTCATTTTTACATTTAGTATTGTTAGCAGTAAAACAGCGTTTACCAAACTAACTGTTGAATAGGAAAGTGCCATCCCACTTACTCCAAGACTTGTGTATCTCAGAAATACGGCACTTAAGATAAAGTTTAAAATTATAGTGGTTACTCCTATAATAAGAGGAGTTTTTGTATCATTATTTGCGTAAAAAGCTCTATTTAAAACTGTTACAATAGATTGACTGAGTAGTGCAATAGAAAAAAACATCAATATACTACCTGTAAGTCTTACCGTGTCTTCATTAAACTCACTGGTAATCTTGAACATTGTTCTCATAACAGGTTCCCTCAAAACTATAAAACCTACACCTGCAGGAACTGTCATTAATAGTACCGTTTTTATTCCCTTCATTAATGTATCCTTATATTCCTCGACTTTTCCTACAGCAAGATAGGAAGAAAGACTTGGAAGCATAGCTATTCCCATCCCCTGAGCAAATACACCATAGGGCATTTGCCAGGTCCTGTCAGCAGTATTAAGTGCCGTAAGACTTCCCGGAGGAAATTGCAGTGCAAAAGACGATGTTATTATCGCGTTTATCTGCACAACTGCCGAGGACATTAACGAAGGTATAGCCAGTTTGAATAGTCTTCTAAAACCTTCATGCTTTAAATAAAATTTAGGTCTGTATAATTTAAAATTTCTATAGGCAAAGGAAAACTGAAACACAAAATAAACAAACGCACTGGTCATAACACCAAAGGCAATACCTTTTACACCCCATTTGCTTTTAGCAAATATAAAAATACTCAGAGCACTTCCTAAATTGTATAAAGTAGGACCAAACGCTGCTGCCGCAAATCTTTGATAGGAATTCAACACACCGGTCGAAAGACCTGCCATCATTAGAAATGCCACCGATGGAAACAATATTCTCGTAATCTCCACAGCTAGAGGCATATTAACATTATCACTATTTTGTGACATAATTACTACAAGTTTAGGTGCAAATAAAATTCCGGCAAAACAAACGAAAACCATTGCCACCATAGAAACATTGATAAAAGTTCCTACAGCCTTCCATCCGTTTTCTTCATCTTTTTTTGCTATATACCCTGATAATATAGGAATTAATGCTGCCGATATCGCCCCACCAACAAGCAGGTCATACATTAATCCTGTAATCTTAAAGGCAAGATTATAGGCATCTGCTACTTCATTTACCCCAATTAGGCTTGGTACAAGCATTTCCCTTAAAAAACCCGTTAACCTGCTGAAAATTATAGAAGACATGACAATAGCCGCAGCACTAGTCAACTTCTTATTTTGTGCATTATCCAAAAGTAATTCCTCCACTGCCTGTTTTATTTTGTACATTAATATAAGTCCCATATCTAGGATAACAAAAAAATGCCTACTATGGTGTAAACCAAGAGGAATATGAAGTTGTTTTTTGTCATCCTTTAACAAAATGGTAATTGCATATTTTGTTAAAGCTCGTTTACTAGCCTTCTTATCATGTCAAAGGAATTTAAAGTGGCATAATTACGAACTTTCGTTCTATTCCCTCTAAGTTTTAATTCCTTGCACTCTGTTCCCTTCTTTGAAGCTAATGCAATATAGATCAATCCAACTGGTTTTTCCTCCGTACCCCCATCTGGTCCCGCAATTCCAGTAATTGAAAGTCCTAAATCAGTACCTGCCAATTTTTTTACGCCCTCAGCCATCTCAATAGCAGTCTCTCTACTTACTGCCCCGAATTTGTCAAGAGTTTCTTGTTTTACACCAAGACTTTCAACTTTTGATTTGTTGCTGTAGGTCACAACTGCACGGTCAAAAACAGCTGAAATACCGGGTACATCGGTAATAACTGAACTTATTAATCCTCCGGTACAGGATTCTGCAAAAGCTATAGTTATTTGCTTTTTAATAAGCATGTCTGCAACCACTTGACACAATTCCTTATCCTCATCACTATATACTGAATCGCCTAGAATTTCTAAAATCTCATCTTCAACGGCAGAAAGAGCCTTTAAAGCCTTAACTTCATTGTCGTTCTTAGTAGTAATCCTGACCGTTACCTCCCCCTCTTTAGCATAGGTTGCAATTGTTACATTGCTTTGATTATTAATCAGATTAATTAACTTCTCTTCTAACAAAGACTCTCCAATACCAAATACTCTCAAGTATTTCGAAACAATCTTTTCGGGCGAATTCTTAGCAATGTGAGGTATTACAAAGTCATCTAGCATTGGCTTCATCTCTGATGGTGGTCCCGGAAGCATAACTACGATTTTTTCATCTTTTTCCATTATGCAGCCCGGTGCAGTACCATTGTTATTTTTTACTATAATACAACTTTCAGGCAAATAAGCTTGTTTTACATTATTCTTTACCATCGGTCGATTTAGTCTTTTAAAGTAGTCTTCAATTTTTTGTAGACTCTCCTCATGTAATATGAGTTTATCACCTAAAATCTCGGCAACGGTTTCCTTTGTAAGATCATCTTGAGTAGGTCCTAAACCACCCGTTATTATTACTATGTCAGAACGACTTAAAGCTAATTCAAGCACAGCTTTTAGCCTTTTAGGATTATCTCCCACCACACTATGATAATAAACATTCATACCAATAGAATTTAACCTTTGTGATATGTATTGGGCATTGGTATTTGCTATCTGCCCCATCAAAAGCTCTGTTCCCACAGCTAATATTTCAGCATTCATAATCAAATCTCCTTAAGTTTATTGCTTAATCATTTTTATTGATAGATCAAAATGTGACTCTATAATTTTTATTGCTTAAACTACATTAGAAATAGTATATCAATTATACTCTAGAAATAAAAGTTTCACTCGTATTTTTTTACTAAATTTCATACAATATGTTTTACTTTTTGTATCATTAGGTATAATATAATAATTAGTTCCTTTAGTTTATATAGACTATAAAGGAGATATATAGTAACTACATGGAGGAAGATAATTATGGAAGATAAAGCAATCAAAAAAGTTACAGTAGTGGGAGCTGGCTTTGTTGGTTCAACCACTGCTTATACCCTAATGATAAGTGGACTCGTATCTGAAATAGTGTTAATAGATATTAATAAGGAAAAGGCAGAAGGCGAAGTAATGGATATGAATCATGGTATGCCTTTTGTTCGACCTGTCAAGATATATAATGGTAATTATAGCGACTGCAAGGGTTCTGATATTGTTGTTATTACTGCCGGTGCCAATCAAAAAGAAGGTGAAACACGTATTGACCTTGTCAAAAAAAACACAGCAATTTTTAAAGGAATTATAGCAGAAGTTATTAAACATAACAAGGATTGTATACTTCTTGTTGTTACAAACCCTGTAGATATACTCACCTATGTTACATACAAGATTTCAGGATTTCCAAAAAACAAAGTTATAGGTTCTGGAACAGTATTAGATAGTGCAAGGTTTAGATATCTACTCGGAGATCACACTGGTGTTGATCCAAGAGATGTACATGCTTATATCCTAGGTGAACATGGAGATACAGAAGTAGCCACATGGAGTATTGCTAATATCGCTGGTATACCAATGAGCAAGTATTGTGAAACTTGTCACGGCTGTAAGGATGGTTTATGCAAAAAGGAAATATATGAAAACGTTAAAAATGCAGCTTATGATATAATAAAGAAAAAAGGTGCTACCTATTACGCTGTTGCACTTGCAGTAAAAAGAATAATTGAGGCAATAGTAAGAGATGAGAGTTCAATACTCACAGTATCAAGCCTCATAGAAGGTCAATATGGTCTTGATGATGTGTGTTTGAGTGTACCTACCATCGTAAATAAGAATGGAATTGAAAGAATACTCAATGTTGAACTGAGTGAGAAGGAGATTAAACTACTTAAAGAATCAGGTGAAACACTAAAAGAGGTCATTAAAACCTTGGATTTATAGTATGATTATTTCTTTATAGATGGATTGGTATAAATCGTTATTGATTTATAGTCCAATTACTTTATAATTTTAGTAAAGCAGGTATAGAATTATGTGAGGAGACAAAAAATGAACGATTGGGTCAATCTTTTAAATAAAATAGTTTCGAATATTGAAAAGGTAATAATCGGAAAGAAAAACGCTATTGAGCTTATACTAATATCACTTATTTGTGATGGACATGCCTTAATAGAAGATGTACCCGGTGTAGGTAAGACTACACTGGTCTCTTCATTATCTAAATCTATTGATGCCTCTTTTAGGAGAATACAGTTTACTCCCGACATATTACCTTCTGATATAACTGGTTTTTCAATGTATAATCAAAAGGAAGGCACCTTTGACTTTCATCCCGGCAGTATCATGAGTAATATTATACTTGCTGACGAGATTAACAGGACCTCGCCTAAAACCCAGGCAAGTCTGCTTGAGGTTATGGAAGAAAAGCAGGTAACTGTCGATGGCAAGACTTATTTTGTACCAAGACCTTTTATGGTCTTAGCAACTCAAAATCCAATAGAATATCTTGGGACCTATCCTCTTCCTGAGGCTCAACTTGACAGGTTTTTTATGAAAGTTTCAATAGGGTATCCATCAAAAGAAGAAGAGAGTTCCATTCTCTCAAGGTTTCAGACTGCTAATCCTGTTGAGGAATTAATGGCTGTTGCTTCCGGTAAGGATATAATTTCAATTCAAGATACAGTAAAACAAGTTTTTGTTGATAAGACTATAAATAATTATATCGTTGAAATCGTCACAAAAACAAGATATCATTCAGATATAAACTTAGGAGCAAGCCCAAGAGCATCCCTCTCCTTATTCCGTGCTGCACAAGCTTGGGCTTTCTACAACGGCAGAAGTTTTGTAATTCCTGAGGACGTAAAGTACATGGCTATACCTGTGCTATCTCATAGGATTGTGTTAAAACAAGAAGCTAGGCTAAAGAAGATTTCAGCAGAAGAGATTATTAGTGCCATTCTTCAAACTATCAAAATTTCTTTGGTGGACGATTATGGCAAAAAATAGATTCTTATATTGTTCACTATTCTTTTTATCCCTGATTTTTATATACTTTTATGGTGGCAAGATTCCGTATATGCTCTTTTATATTATCGTGGTTCTGCCTATTCTTTCTATTGTCTTTACCTTAATTGCTTACTCACGATTTCGTTTCGTTGAAGCCCTCGATAAAAGAATTGTTGTAAAAGGTGATACAGTTAATTTCACATTAAGTATTCACAACCCGGATATTTTTCTATATCCGTTTATAAAAGTAACTTTTTACGGTGAAGACACTATTTTTTCACGGCAATTTCAACCAAAGAGCTTTTCTCTGCTGCCTTTGAGAAAAAAATCTTTCACTTATAATCTAATATGCAAATACCGTGGGTACTATATGGTTGGCATTAAGGCCATTGTATTTGAGGATTACTTAGGAATTTTCTCACTTACTTACAGCCCTAATACTACTAAAACCATAACCGTTCTTCCTCGTTTGATAGAGCTAGATAGCCTGTATATAAAAACAAACTATTTATCGGAATCCCATTCTTTACTTAATACTCGATATGAAGATATAACTGCTATTTCCGATACTAGAAAATATGCCTACGGTGACAGTCTAAAAAAGATACATTGGAAGCTGTCTGCAAAGGTTAATCAACTAATGGTTAAAAATTATGAAGGTACCTCAAAAACGAATTGTGTTATTATGTTAGATCTTAAAAGCAACAATTACAGCTTTGTTCAAAACATAATGATAGAAGACAAACTAATTGAAGCAGCCGTTGCTGTAGTTAATTATTGCCTTTGCAACTGGATTCCAATTAATCTTGTTTATCATTCTAAAGGCTTTAATAATATAGAAGCAAAAAACATCATGGATTTTGACAAGATATATGACCTACTTTCAAATATAAGTTTTGACCAGGATATAGAGCTTAAAGATCTCTTAAATATTTACTGTAGAGACAATGCTAATAAAATAGATCTCTTGATATTTACTTCTAATATTGACTTTAATCTTTATGATGAAATATATAATGCAAAGGCAATAGGTTATGATGTTAATCTTGTTTATATCTGTGCTGAGGACTTCACAGAGAACTCAGAAAGCATAGTTAGTGACATCTTGTCCGACTTACCAGAAATAGGCGTTACTACGTATAAAATCAACATCAATGACGATGTGAAAACGATCTTTAGCACCACTAGCGGGCAATAGAAAATGTGAGGTGATTAATGTGCCTATAAAGAAATTCTTTGAATACTTCGCAAAGCTTCTTCTCATGATAGCTATGAGCTTTAGCCTTGTTTACCCTTTTACTACTACACTAGGATTTAAGTATACACCGCTTGAGGTTTTAGTGCTTGTCTCCGTATTTCTGATACTTTTATCCATTTTTCTTATAAACGGAATGATGACAAAGGTATCTGTAATATCTTTTATATCGGGAGCATTAATTATTGTCGTATACTCAGTTTTTAATAAATGGTTTGATCGCATTACCGAACCTTTTGTCTGGATTTATAATTATATTCAGGGTAAAGCTCCTTTTAGCGAATATTGTGCCATTATATTTACCCTGCTTTTTAGTTTTATTTTTTCGTTGATTGTTTATATTTTTACTGTTAAAAAATTCAACTTTTATCTTTTGTTTTTGACTGGAATTTCTATTTTCTGCATTCAATGGATGTTTGATTATTTTGTAGAAAATAAAGCTTATGTTTCTTTTTACACTTTTGTTGTATCTATATTGATTTATTATTTGCTTCACATATACCATAAAAAGTGGGCTCAGGATTCCAACGATTTTGTTAATCCATCGGTTTTTATCGTTTTTACTGCACCTATAGCTATATTGGTGCTTCTAATTACTATGTTTATTCCTGTTAACTTAAGACCAATCGAATGGAAATGGCTCGATGAGAAATTATATTCAGGTATAAATTTTAATATCAGATCAGGTAAAACAATAAACACCGGATACTTTGACTTGGCGACTACAGGCTTTGGTAATGACAGCAGCAGATTAGGCAGTAATGTAGTACCCAACAAAACTCTCGTACTAAAGGTAAAGTCTCCAAAAAAACTATATCTTAAAGGTCGTTCAAGTGATCAATATACTGGTTCTTCATGGATCAATACAGATATCTCCTATTATGAACTCAACAATCAAAATAACAAGCTTAATTTTGACAACTTTGAATTCGAAACCGGGTCTTCTCTGCTTACAGATCATTATAAAAGACTCTCAAAGAGTGCTTCGGCTCCAAATCTATTAAATAGTATTTCAAAATATTCCGTTGAAGTATTTTATGAAGATATTAATACTAATTCACTCTTTGCACCACTTAAAACCTCCGAACTAATATTCTCGAATTTTGACTCCAATGATATTTTTGTAAATGCCGAAGGGGTTTTGATATCACGCAAACCCTTAAGCAAAGGTTTTAATTATTCCTTTGAGACATATGCTATAAATTATGGTGACAAGTATTTAGTAAATCTTTTAAGAACAAGCAATAGAAATCTTTATGAAGATTATCTAGAATACTCTTTATTTGAAATTTGGAACCGATTAAGTGCAAACGTCATTGAATTTGCTGATTTTTATAATGCAAGAACAAATATACGGCAAAAAGATATATTTCAATTGATATTAGAATCTCCAAATGCTGATGTAATGAAAGAAAAATTATCAAGCCATCTTATCAATAAAATCCGTGCACTCAATTCTGATGATAGAATTATTAATTTACTAGAAAATGAGGTATACACTTTCATTAATAATATTGATTCGCAACACTATTACGTAAACAATCAAGATCTTTTTGAGTATATTTTAAGTCTTTCTTCTTTAAAACAAAATGCAACAACAGTATATTTAAAGTATCTTGAGGTCCCCGATACAGTTCCGCAAAGAGTAAGAGATTTAGCAATTTCAATAACCAAAAACGAAGATAATGATTATGACAAGGTAAAAGCAATAGAACAATACCTCTCAAAAAGTTTCAAATATAATCTCACTCCTGGTGACGTACCCGATGGAGTCGATTTTGTAGATTACTTTCTTTTTGAACGCAAGGAGGGCTACTGCACATACTTTGCAACAGCTATGGCAATCCTTACAAGATGTATAAACATTCCCTCAAAATATGTAGAGGGTTATCTACTTCCATCCTACACGAGAAAAAACATGTTGTATGAAGTTACAAACGAACGAGCCCATGCATGGGTTGAAGTTTATTTTGCAGGTATCGGTTGGGTACAATTTGAACCTACTGCCTCATTTTCCTCTAACCTTTATCAAACAGCATCCTCAAACACTCCACTTGTACAAACGCCTAAACCAAACTTAAGTAAAAAGCCTGTTGTGAGCATTTCGCCGAGTAATACAAGCAATTTTCCAGAACAGAACAAGGGAATTAGAAAACCTATTAGCAAAGAGCTTATTATTGCTATTGCTGCTATTTTGTCAGTAATACTGCTCATAGCATTAACTGTTTTGTTAAATATTTATAAAAGGAAGAGGTATTTATCAAATATCAAACAGTTATCCCCTAGAGAAGGTGCTCTTGAGCTTTTCAATTACTATCTAAAATTCTTGTTGATTCAAGATGCAGACATAAAGGCCGGAGAAACGCCCTTAGACCATGCTATGAGGCTTGATAATACAGGAAGGTTCCATCCATACAAAATGGAAGATATAACAAAGATATTTGTTAATGCAAGGTATAGTAGAGACGAGCTTACAACAAGTGATTATAATAGGATGTTTGACTTTTATAATGCTTTACTAAAGAGCACAAAAGAAAATATTGGTACTTTAAGATATGTACTGTATAGGTATATTATGTTCAAATTGTGATAATATTAAACTTGACATTAATATTTGTTTACAGAGGAGAACGATATTTTGCTTTTAAAAAAACGTTCTCCTCTTCACCTACATTCTCTAGGGCTCTTCTCACTGTTCTTTCAATACTATGCACTTGCTCTATTGTTAGTTGTACCTTCACAAAAAAGTTATTTAAAATCAATGCACTTTCTAAAGAAAAAATAAAAGCTCCGGGGCATCGAGCTCCTCCGTTTTTGCCTCTTTCACTTCGTTCTAAAGAAGCATAATAAAATGACGCCAACCGTGCTTTTTGATTGGCATCAACTGCTTTGTTGCTATCATACAGGGTAAAATAATTATTTGTATAATGGGTATTTATCACATAGAGTTTTAACTCTAGCTTTAATAGCCTCTTTAGAGTTTTCAAAATCAGTTATGGTAAGATTTATAAGATCTGCAATCTCTACCATATCATTTTCCTTCATTCCCCTTGCTGTAACTGCAGGGGTTCCAATTCTCACACCACTTGTAATAAACGGACTTTGAGTATCAAAAGGAATGCCGTTTTTGTTTACGGTAATACTTACGTCATCAAGCATAAACTGTGCTTCTTTACCTGTAACACCCTTGTTTCTTAAATCCACAAGCATTAAATGGTTGTCCGTACCACCTGAAACGATATTTAACCCCTTTTCCAGCATTGTATTTGCCAATACTTTAGCATTTTTTACTATCTGTGCCTGATAGTCTTTAAACTCATCAGACATAATTTCTTTAAAGCTTACAGCTTTTGCTGCAATCACATGCATGAGTGGTCCTCCTTGAATACCCGGGAACACTGCCTTATCTATAGCTTTTGCAAACTCATTGCTGCACATTATCATCCCACCTCTAGGACCTCTTAAAGTCTTATGAGTAGTAGTAGTTACAAAATGAGCATGAGGTACAGGACTTGGGTGAATTCCTGCTGCAACAAGACCTGCAATATGAGCAATATCCACCATCAGATACGCACCCACTTCATCGGCAATCTCTCTGAATGCTTTAAAGTCTATGGTTCTAGGATAAGCACTTGCCCCTGCAATTATCATTTTAGGTTTACACTCTTTAGCAATTTTAAGAACTTCGTCATAATCAATTCTAAAGGTTTCTTTGTTGACGCCATAAGATACAATATTAAAATACTTTCCGGACATATTTACAGGACTTCCATGGCTTAGGTGACCGCCATGTGCAAGATCCATGCCAAGGACAGTATCCCCTGGCTGCAATACTGCAAAGAAAACTGCCATATTAGCCTGTGCACCAGAATGGGGTTGAACATTAACATGTTCTACTCCAAATATTTTTTTAGCTCTTTCAATTGCAAGAGTTTCAACTACATCAACAAATTCGCATCCACCGTAGTATCTCTTACCCGAATATCCCTCTGCATATTTGTTTGTCAATGGAGTTCCCATTGCTTCCATAACAGCTTCACTAACAAAATTCTCCGATGCTATTAACTCGATTTTATTTCTTTGACGGTTAACTTCATCTTCTATTGCACTTGCAACTTCAGGGTCAAATTTAAGTACTTCCTTTAAACTATACATGAAAAACCTCCTATTTATATAGCGGATTAATATTATTTTCAATTCGTTCACGACAAACTTCAACAATTAGGATTATAATAATAAATAAAAATTATGTCAATGAGTATTTGTCGTTGGTGCCAACTTTTGTAATCTCTGCCTCAAGTTTTTTAAGATAGGATTTTAGCAGTTAGTTTGAAAGCACCTCAATATGATTGTTTTCTTCATCGCTTTCATTTACTAATGCATTTTTTAGTATACCTAACAATACAAAAAATATAGGTAGTGTACTGATAGAACCAAAATTAAAACAGGCCTGCATCAAATACGCAGTCAACCCCAAGAAAATCGCAAGAATTTCAGGTTTCATTTGCTTTCGCTTTCTATACCAAGGAATTAATATCGACAATATAAACCACATATAGAATATTAGTGCCGGGATCCCCATGGTTGCAGCATATTCTAAGTACTCACTGTGAACCTTGTCAAAATAACCAACATTACGTAGTCCAGGATCTTTTTCGTAATCCTCTTTAGTTAATGTAGCATAATACGCAAAACAATCAGGACCTGTACCTACTATTGGGTTATCTGCTATTACTTTTAATGCCCTGCCGTATATATAAAACCTATATGTGCCAAGCTGCTCTATATTGCCTTCATTAGCCTGCTTAATTTGCTGCTTCATAGAATAATATCTACCGATTATTTTCCCATTACCTGTAATATCTAAAACAGAAAGTATCACAACAAAAGAGACAAAAATTATTATACTCTTTTTTATATTCTTTTTTAAATCTTTTCTAAGAAAAATCGCTGTCAAAATAAGAGCACCAATTGTTCCTAACCATGCTACACGGGTAAGTGATACCAAAAGTCCTGTGTAAGAAAGAACAAAGGTTATAAAGTAAAAAATATTTTTTTTATTACTTTTATTTTTTAGAAACAAAACTAATGGAATTATTGTAGTTATAGCAAAAAAAGCTCCTGCTGTGTTTCTATTTCCGAGAGTTCCTCGAGATACATCTGGTGATATCCTTGCGTTATAAAAAGGCTCTAAAAATAAATTAGACGGTTCTATCCCATAATAATTAAGCAATGAATGAATAGCACTTATACATACACAAATAAATAGTGCTACAAGAATCTTTCCATAATACTTTGGTCTGACCATATTTACAATAAATACAAATAAAGCTGCGTAACAAAAATAAGCTAAAAATCCTTGCCATCTCATAGGATATCCGTGAAAAGCAACTGCAATGTCCTTAGCAAAAAAAAGTGACACTAATATCCATAATACGAACAACACAAGCGGAATACTAATTTTTATGTGCTGCTTTCTTCTAATTGCTTTAAAACCCATTAGAGTTATCATAAACATTGATAGAATAATTAAAATAACCAACTTATAATACCCGAATACATCCAAAAAATATCTAGTATTAATTGGTGTATTAACTACCTTAGGAATTAAAATAAGAGGTAGTACAGCTACCACTAGAACTACTAGAATAAAAGAAATCAAATCAATTTGTTTCTCTTCATCTTCCGGACTTCCCATTTGTTTAGTCATTCTTTCTAAGATACTGATAGTAAAACCCCCTTTTGAATATGTAAGTAATTTCTAATCTATAACTTTATACAACTCATCGGATACAGGCTCACCGATGTCAACATAACCATCTTTTAAAACAAGGTGTTTCTCCGTGCTATTTGTTATTTTGCCTATAATGGTTGCTTTTATGCCATTGTTCTCCATTTCGTTTACCAGCTTATTACCATCCTTACAGGTTATTATCATACAACCGCTTGAAATCAATCTTAATGGATCAATATTATAGAATTGACATAATTTTAAAGTCTCTTTCAAAATAGGAATTCTATCATTATATACAATAGCACCTTTTCCCGAAGCCTCTGTAACTTCCCATACAGCTCCAAGTACTCCCCCTTCCGTAATGTCATGCATTGAGTTTACCCCAAATCGCCCTGCTATCATGCCTTCCTTTACAACACTTATATCATTAATTAAGGCTTTCGATTTTTCCAAGACGCTTTTTTCCACTTTATTAGCAAGTTCTCTTTCCTTATCATGAGCAATTATTGCGGTTCCTTCGATACCAGCATATTTGGTTATAATTATATCATCTCCGACTTTAGCTCCTGATGTAGTAACCAGCTTGTCCTTTAATACATTCCCAACTGCTGTGGTAATAATAACAAAACGATTAACTGCACCGGTTACTTCTGTATGCCCCCCCATTATATCTACATTTAATGAATTTGCCGTATCACTTATTTGGGACATAACCAACTCAAGATCTTTCTTAGTTGCCCTTGGAGGTACTAGAATGGTAACTAGAAGTCCTATAGGCTCTGCACCACAAGATGCAACATCATTACATGATATATGTACCGCTAAACGTCCAACTTCATTTTCCGCACCAGTAATAGGATCGGAGGATAACACACATACATTGTCGCCAAAATCAACCGCACAGCAGTCTTCACCCACCTTTGGTCTTACAATTATTTCTTCTCTTTTTCCCTTTATCTTATCAAGAACAATCTCTTTTAATACATTATTTGGTATTTTGCCTATCTCCATACTCCCTCCGTCACTTAAAAATCTATATTTATAATAACATAAAAATTAGCCCATATTAAGAGCTAATTTTATACTTTCTTTAAATTGCATGTTTATTTTTTTCTCTTTGCTCCTTTGCTAGATAATATTGTTCTCTAGCAGACTCTATAAGAGTTTTTTTAGTCCTTGCCATAGGTGAACTTATTAGTTTATTAAACCACAAAATGGATTCGTCAAACAATCCAACTCTTCTCGAAAGCTCTCCAATTAAATACATACATGTATACTCATCAAATTTCTTAATAGGAAATGTTTCCTTGTCAAAGGCTTCGGTATAGAATCCTAAGGCAAACTTTAAAAAATCATATTCCCTCTCATCCTTTTTTAGCCTGTATAACCATGCAATTCTTATACAAACCTTTGCTAAATCACTGGACTTTGCCCCTATTATTTGCAGATTGTACAATGCAAGTTTGAAAGTCTCTAATGCACTTTCAATATCTCTTTCACCAATAAACTTTCGGCTTTTCCACAAGGGGGTAATATTATTTTTTATTTTTTTTGCCTCTATGTAAGTGAGTTCTTCAAACCGTTCTTCTTGTGCAGCATATCCACAGTGTTCACATACCCATACATCATATAGAATTGGATTTATGCTTTCATAGTATGTGCAAAAATCTGTATCCCTTGATGACACAACGCATGCCTTAGACTTAACTTTTGTCACTTCAATTTTTTTCTCGCATGCAGGGCACTTAATTTCTTTGCTGTATAGGGAATCCTTCATTATAAACCCTCACTTTTTTACTAATTTTTTTTAGCGATTGCTACCTTTATTATATGTTAAATTTGTAAGTTTTTTATTCCTTTATCACTAGAAATTTAGTTTAGTTGACTAGTTGCATAAGGATTGACCTTAATTATCCCCCTGACAGGCTGGTAAGTATCCTCAGATATTTTTTCCCGTTCAATAAGCTTATTATTTTCATAGGTTTCGCGGTACACAACAACTCTTCGACCGGTTATAGCAGTTTTCTCTACTATTACTTCTCCAATAGGGATAGTATTATCATGAACTATTATTTCTTTCTCAGGTGGCAATTCCTTCACTACCACTGACTTTAGTTTAACAGTCTGAGAAGCATCTTCTTTTATTCCAATAATTCTTATTGTAATGTTATTACCTGATACTTGAGCACTTATTAAAACGGGATACTCTTTATTATTCTTGAATTTAAAATCAATATATCCCTCTGAAATAGTTGCATCCTGTCCAGCGTCAACGTAACCTAAAGGCAATGAATGAGGTCTTCTCTCTAAAACTTCTAATTTGCTTTTTAGAACAGCCACATATAGAGTTGTTGTTACCTGGCACACGCCTCCTCCAACACCTTCTAGATACTTACCCTTAATTATTACAGGTGCATTTCTATACCCATTACTAATACTTCTCGGACCTAACGCCTCATCCATCGAGAACGAATCTCCGGGCAATAAAACAGTATTATTTATCTTTTCGCATGCTAGTTTAATATTGAAGCTTCTATCGACTTTTTGCGAATTAAAAGATGTAGAAAAGGTAGATATAGCCTTTTCTATAACAGAAATATCATTATATCGAATTCTTGGATAGATATTATCAACTATTAATTCTATAGTTGAAAATTTCTTCTCTAATAATATATTTTCTATCAATTCCATATTTTTGTCAACATCTATATTCTTGCCTATTATCTCTTTATTGAAAGTTACTTCTCCATTTTTATAAATTGCAGAAGCATCTACCTCTTTTTGGTCAATTTCAGTTTTTATCCTTTCTAATATACTTCTAAGCTTCTTTCTGTCAAATTGTGAAGTGAGAGCAATGTTTACATTCCTTCCTCTTACATTATATACTGTCATCAGACGATGGATAAAGTTTCCTTCCCTACCTATTCTATACGCACTTTCTATTGCACTATCTATTAAAAAGGCATAAGATATTTCATTTAAGTCAATATTCCACTCACGCTCACCGTACTTAAAGCTTAATTTTTTACCTGCAAAGTTCTTATTGACTTCTTGTTGTATTTTTTCCTTAGCTTTTGACTTATCAATTCCCGATATTGCAACATTTTCAATTCTTACACCTTTGTAAAACGTCTTTTCATTCAATATCAACGCAAATAAAGCTGCCACTGAAACAGTTATAGCTAGAACAGTGATGAGTACTATAATATATATCTTTTTAGATGCTATATTATTTAACATATGAAACAACCTCTGTAAACAAAAATAATATATGTATATCTCCTTAATCTAGTATTCTCAAAAAATCCTGATAAAATCATACATTTATAATAAATAACATCTTTTACCTTAAACCAGAACTTTTTACATAAAGCGAGCAACAAAAAGGCTATTGATCAACCCTAAATATTTCTGCCATATCTCACAAGCTCACTAGAAGATATCCATATATTATATAAATATTACTGAACACATGTATTATTACACTTACATGGTAATTTATTGTCTATTTACTGTCTATAACCAACACCTCTGTATTTTCTATTGCTTTATCAATCAACTCCTCAAGATTGGCTTTTTGCTCCGAAAACAATATTTTTTCAAGTACAGGCTTTGTATTCGGATGTTTTGCAACAAAAACAGTACAACAATCTTCGTACGGGAGTATGGATGTTTCAAAAGTACCAATTTTTCTTGCGATATCAATCACTTCGTTTTTATCCATTCCAATTAAAGGTCTGAATACTGGCATTTTGACTACAGAATTGGTTACATAGAGACTTTGTATAGTTTGACTTGCTACCTGACCTACACTTTCGCCTGTCACAAGAGCTAGTGCACCTACTTTTTCAGCGATTCTCTCAGCTATGGTCATCATTACTCTTCTCATAATAATAGTAAGCTCATCCTGTGGGCATTTTTCATTTATCTCCAACTGAATGTCAGTAAAAGGGACTATATGAAGTTTTATCTTATTGCAAAATTTTGTAAGTATTTTAGCAAGATCTATAACTTTCTCTTTTGCACGTTCACTTGTATAAGGATAACTATAAAAATGAACAGCTTCAATCTCAACTCCTCTTTTCCCAATCATCCAGCCAGCTACAGGACTGTCTATACCCCCAGATAAAAGCAGCATAGCTTTTCCATTAGAGCCTATAGGCATACCACATACACCTGGAATTATCTCTGAGTATATATATGCAAATTCCCTTACTTCAACATAAAAAGTAAATTCCGGTTTTTTCACATCGACGCTAAGCTCAGGGAAATTCTCAAGAATGTATCCACCAAGCTCCCTGCTTATTTCGGGCGAATCCATAGGAAAACTCTTATTTCCTCTTTTAGTCTCAACCTTGAAGGTCTTATAACCCTTTCTATCCAACAAATCCTTTACCATGATCAAGGAATTCTCTTTTATAACTTCATAATTGCTTTCAATTTTCCACACAGGACTTACCGATACAATGCCAAAAACCTTAGTCAAAAGACTTATTGCTTCATCAAAATCATAGTCCTCAGACTGTGGTTCAACATATATCCTTGCCTGTGACTTAAAAACCCCAACTTTTCCCAATGGATTTATTGCCTTCTTAATGTTATCTATGAGCTTCCTTTCAAATACGGGTCTATTCAAACCCTTTAGTAAAATCTCCCCATATCTGACCAGAATTACTTTTTTCATCTTTTCCCTCCACGTTTTGTATTAATTTTTGGTAATATCTTTTTTATAGCATTAATAGTATACTCCATATCTTTTATGGAATTAAAAGCAGAAAAGCTGAATCTTATTGCACCATCAATTGTTTCAGGTCTTAAGCCTAATGCCTTTAATACATGGCTATGGACATTCTTTCTCGAAGAACATGCTGAACCTGTAGATACAAATACATTCTCCATTTCAAGGTGATGTAGAAGAACTTCTGCACGTATATCTGAAAAAGAAACATTAAGGATATAAGGTGATGCATCTTTAGGTGATACTACAAAAACCTCTTTAGGAAATTCTTCATATAATCTGTTTTTAAAATACTCTTTTATTTTCATACATCGTAAGTAATTCTCGTCAATTTTTTTAGTAGTTATATCTGCGGCCATTCCAAATCCACATATACCAGAAACATTTTCCGTTCCCGACCTCATGGTAAACTCCTGTCCTCCACCTATTATCACAGGCTTTACTTTTAAACCTCTCTTTACATATAAAGCTCCTACACCCTTTGGTCCATGAATTTTATGTGAGCTTATAGACATCAAATCGATTCCTAACTTTTTGGGCAAAATTTTTACTTTCCCATAAGCTTGAACAGCATCCACATGGATAGCAATTTCTCTGTCTATGCTATTCTTTATTTCAACTATTTCATTAATAGGCTGTATACTTCCAATTTCATTATTTATATAAATTATACTTATTAATGCAGTTTGATCATCTATTGCCTCTCTTAAACTATTTAAGTTGATTACTCCCTTTTCATCCACGTCAATGAAATCAACAATGTAACCTCTATCAATTAAATTCTTGTATACTTCTAACACTGAAGGATGCTCTATTTTTGTTGTTATGATTTTATTCCCTTTTCTAGGATTTCCCTCAAGATATCCGATTATAGCGAGATTATTAGCTTCCGTTCCACCCGATGTAAAATAAATCTCCTGATTATCTACTGCTAACGATTTAGCAATAATTTCTCTAGCACTTTTTATATACTTTTCTGCCTCTAACCCTTTACTATGCAAAGATGATGGATTTGCGTATACATTTTTATTAATATGCGAAATAAACTCTATTACTTCGTCATAGGGCTTTGTCGTAGCACTATTGTCAAGATAAATATCTTTAATCATTTTTTCTCCCCTTTGCCTCATAAGCTTTTACACCTTTTGTGTATAATCACCATTAATAGTTTTGTCATAATGTTTGCATGTTTTGCTAGCCTTTATCCTGAAAGTCTTATAGCGTATAGTATATCATAGGCTATAAGATATTCAAACTATATGTTTCTCGAAAAACGTCAAAAATATTTCATCCATTCTAAGAAAATTGGTTCGTTCGAAAGAAGCGTAAAAAAAGATGCTCTGACTATTGTCTTTAGCAGAGCATCTTTTACTTATATATTTTATTAATCAGAGGCTAAATAATTTAAATAGTGTTTAAGGCATTCATAATTTGATTCGGAAATTTCTCTTATCTCTATGCCATATTCAAAATAGCTTTTACATTTACTTCTTCTTACAATCGCACCTCTAAAGGAAAGCCTGTTTGTTCTATCTAGGATAACTTCAACTGCAACATTATCAGTCATTGACAGATACTCCGAACAATTAAATTTGATTCCTCCAGAGCTCATGTTCTTTACGACAACAAATACTCTGTCAAAAAAATCAGGGCTATTTAAATTTGCCATCAAACTTACATAATATCTTTCATACTTTCTTGAGTCTTTTAGTCTTTCAATGCTAGTTGTAGTAATAGTTAAATCTAAGGGGTTTAGAGAATTAATATTTTTTATTTTTCCACTAATAGCAAACAAATCATATGTATTAGAACAATTTATAGATACATTATCGCCTGGAAAGATAAAAGTTTCTTTTATTGATTCTTTGGTGGTAAGCCTTAATGTGTTTTCTGATTTTTCTAGAACACTAGCATTTAAATATTCAAACATCTTAGTGTGTTTTATTTCAAGACCTGTACCTATCTTTACTATCCTATTGAGTCTTTTTTCAATATCCAAAGAAGTATTTGCTGTATTTTTGTCTAAATAACCTCCAGACACAATCCCCACCCCTTCCAAAAGATATTTATGATAGTACAAAAGAAAAACTTATAATTCTGAATAGACCTTTTTTGAAATCACCTTATGTAAATCTTTAATATAATTACTACATTTCTGATTTCAAATTCAAAAAGTTCTTTTGAAAGAAAACAATTGAATTTTATACACGTGTTAATTATACTATATATTTTCTTAAATTAACATATGTTTTAGCAATAATTTCTTCTTAAGAAGAAAAAGAAGAGCATTTTATAACTATAAAAATACAAATCAGTATAATATTATGTTTACCTTTGTGTCAATATTAATATATTGCTATAAAATAATAAAATAACACTTTATTTTTTCTTTGCCCTATGCTATAATAGGTATTGAAGTACAATATTTCCTCCCGATCACGGTATAAGGAGATATAAATAGTGACTTATGAAACAGGGCAAAATCGTTGAAAGACGACGACGCAAAGCTGTGGGTCTAACGTTTAAGGTCGTACCTTAAGCTACGATTGCCAAGCTGCCATTAAAAGTTCTGTTTATACTCTTTTAAATAAAAGCTTAAGGGCTTTTGACTCTATTATACTATTAATGAGTCAAATATAAAAGGAAATAGGTCATTAATATTTCCTTATACCATATTTTTTTCTTAGGATATTTATATAAAGCTTTTTCTAAAAAGAGCCTATACATCACTTATGTAGTAGTATTTTATGAATACTCAAAATTCTTTAGAAAATCTAGTTTACAATATTCTTTATCTAATCTATCTGTTATATATCTTTTTGAAACCTTTCTGAGCTCTATGAGTATTTTATCTGAAACCTCAAAATTAAAAATATTCTTCATATTACTGTATACTATATAGTGAATTGCCCTTGCAGCACCTTCAGACAAATTTAAGGCATACCTATCATCTGACATACATTGTTTACATAAAAATCCACAGTGTTTAAAACTAAAAGCAAAATCCTTAAAATCATCTTTTCCGCATTTTAGGCACCCCATTACAGAAGGTGTATACCCTAAAATCGCCATCAACCTAATTTCAAAAACTCTCGTTATTTGTTCTGGAGGTTTATCCGATTTTGCAAGCATATATAGAGAATTCAAAAAGAGCTGCAATGCTCTACTTGATGGCTGCTCTTCTTGAACACAGTCTAATATAATTTCATTTATGTGGGCTGCATAGGTAAGCTTTACCAAATCATTTCTTATTTCATAAAAAGGCTCAATCACATCACAACTGTTTATTGAGTAGATATCTTTTCCTTTAAAAAGGACAAATTCACTATAACAGAATAATTGTGCACCTGCTATAAGACGACTTTTAGGTCTTCTAGCTCCTTTAGCAGCTCCTTGAATCTTCCCCTTATTTTTTGAAAAAATAGTTACTATTTTATCTGCTTCTCCAACGTTTAATTCTTTAATAATTATACCTTTAGTTTTGATATAACTCATTATTAACCTCATAAATCCACGGGCTAAAATATTTTGCCCCCAGTAAATATTTATAAATCTTAAAATTTTGTCTCCTAGATTAACTATTACTTATAGCAACTTCGTCCTTTGCTAGCATTGTTTCTTCATCTACTTTCTTTTTTTCTTCAATTTCCTTAAGAAACATATAAACATCAATATTTCCGGTACTTTCAAAAGCTTTCCAAGCAAATTCTTTTAACATAAAATGCATTCCCCCTTAAGTCTATTTTGCATTCTTTATGTTTCTTGAAAATCCTTTTAATTCATTAGGCCATCCCAATAAATAACTTTACAGTATTTAGGTCATAAAACGCTCTAAATTCTTCTAAAATAGTAGCTGACCAGTTATTTTCTTGAATCACCTTATATAAATTTTCTAGAAATCATAGGCATATGCCTACAAACTCATTTCACTTTCTTTTTTACAAAATGGAAATTCAAAATAAAAGGAGTTCGATTCGCTAAAAATCTTCATTTAGTATATATCGAACAATAAGTTTGTATGCATTTGTCCTTATTAGGTTTCACTAAAAAAAAGTTTTGTATACTTGAAAATTTATGTTAGGTGATTAAAATAACCTTGTAATGGCAATTGGAAAGTTTTTGCGAAATCACCTTATTTTTTGTAGCCTAAAACCTTCAACATTTGATCACTATTTCTCCAATCGGGTTTTACTTTTACCCATAACTCTAAAAACACCTTAGTTCCCAGCAGGTTTTCAATTTCATGCCTAGATAAACTGCCAATACGTTTAAGCATGCTTCCGCCTTTTCCTATAAGAATTCCCTTGTGAGTATTTTTCTCGCAATATATATTTGCCTGAATATTTATTATATCTTTGTCCTCTCTTTGTTTAAAGGATATAACTTCAACTCCTACACCATGCGGTACTTCTTCACTAACAAGCTGAAGGATTTTCTCTCTGATTAGTTCGGCAGCTATTAATTTTTCGGGCTGATCCGTCAACATATCTTCTGGAAAATATTTTGGTCCTTCAGGCATAACCTTTAAAATCTCACCAATAAGCGAATCCTGCTTACCGTCTTTTAGTGCTGAAATTGGAATTACAGCCTCAAAGTCCATCAAATCCTTGTACAGATTTATAAGGGGTAATAACTGAGATTTATCTATTAAATCGATTTTATTTATAATCAAAAATACTTTTGATTTCACCTCTTTTAACTGTTCAATTATATAAATATCTCCTGGACCAGGTTTAGGAGAGTCCGCCTCTATTAGAAATAATACTGCATCAACTTCATTCAAACTCTCTACAGCGATATGCACCATAAAGTCTCCTAGTTTATTCTTTGGCTTGTGAATTCCAGGAGTATCAATAAACACTAATTGATGATTATCTCCTGTAATTACCGCCTTAATAGAATTCCTCGTAGTTTGAGGTTTATCGGACATTATTGCAATCTTTTCCCCTGTAATACTATTTAAAAGTGTTGATTTACCAACATTTGGTCTTCCTACTATTGATACAAAACCTGATTTAAAACTCATCAAATTCTTCCTCCTAAAATTTATCTAAGGTGTATCAAAAAAAGTTCATCGTCAATATATATTTCTAACCAAATTAAATCAGCCCTATGAATTATTTATTGACTAATTCTTTTATTCACCTAAATATCTAAAAAAAACAACAATGTAATTAAAAACATCAACTAATTATTTCTTAATCCATCTTAAATTGACAAATCTAATTTCTCTAATACAGCATACTGCTTTGAAATCATCTTTTTTTCTCTTTCCGGTGTATCATGGTCATAACCTAGAAGGTGAAATATTCCATGAGTAATCAAAAAAGCCAATTCCCGTTCAAAGGAATGCCCATACTCTTCCGCCTGTAGTTTTGTCATTTCAAGAGAAACAATTATATCTCCAAGCAAAAGTACCTCCTCATCAAGATCGAAATCCCCCTCATTAGAATTTATTACACCTTCATACATATCTACTATGGGGAAAGATAGAACATCTGTTTCCTTGTCAATTGTTCGATGTTCCTTATTTATTTGCCTTATATACTCATTATCCACTAACATTATGGAGATTTCCGATGGTATACTAAAGCCTTCTGTTGTAAGACTATAGTTCACAGAGTTTTTTATAAGTTCTTTCATATTCTCAGTTACCTTTATCTTATCCTGTATATCCTCAATCAATACTCTCATTTTTTCTTCTCCTTAGTGGATTTTTCGCGGGAAGTATCGGGATCTGATCGATCCATTGTCTCCTCAATATTATCCCTAAATAGTTTTTCCTTCTGCCATTCTTCAGTGTCTATTTCCTTTTGATCTATTCCATCCTCATTATCCGATTGTTTGAATTTATTCTTTACATCGGGATATTCCTCTCTTGCATGAAAATATCCCCCAAACACCTTAATGAAAGCCTTCGCTATATTATCTAAATCCTTGAAAGACAAATTACATTGATCAAGCTGTCCATCATCTAACTTATCCTTAATAATCTTCCTTACAAACCCTTCAATTTTACCCTCAGTCTTATCTGGCATTGATCTGACTGCCGCTTCAACCGAATCTGCCAACATAACTACTGCCGCTTCTTTAGTGGAAGGTTTTTCTCCATCATATCTGAAATTTGCTTCACTAACAGCTTCATCCTTTTCAACATTTTTTGCCTTATGGTAAAAATATGCAACAAGTGTCGTTCCATGATGTTGAATGATTATATCTCTTATTATAAGCGGTATTCTATACCTTTTTGCAATTTCTACACCATCATGAATATGGGATGTTATTACAAGAGTACTTAGATTAGCAGTCATCTTGTCATGAGGATTACCATCCATTTGATTTTCCATAAAAAAACTCGGTCGTTTAAGTTTGCCTATGTCATGGAAATATGCTGCCACTCTAGCTAACAGTGCATTACCTCCAACAGCTTCCGTACCAGCTTCTGCTAAATTCCCTACCATCAAACTATGATGATACGTCCCTGGTGCTTCTATCAAAAGCCTTTTTAAAAGTGGATGGTTTGGATTACCCAGTTCTAAAAGTCTTATGGGTGTAACTATATTGAAAGCTACTTCCAAATAAGGCAAAAGTCCAATTGTAAGTACAATAGAAAGAAATCCGTTAAGCATAACGATAATAGATTCATAAAATATTGTCTTTGGTGGATATTTTCCTATTAAGTCTATGGATACTATGGTCAGTACATTAATAATCCCAATAATAAGACCACCCATGGAAAGTGAGTTTCTGTGATAACTGGTCTTAGATACTATAAATGCTGTAAAGGCACCACTTACAGCTCCAAGAATCATAAACTTCATCTCACCATTAGTCATAATAGAAATTGTAATGGTTAATAAAAAGTTCACAATAACCGCCAATCTCAAGTCAAGCAAAATAGATATAAGTGCTGTAGCCAAAAATATAGGAATGGTTAGAGTTGATATTTCAAAAACCATACGTGCTGTGATTAGTATTATTAATATCAGAAGGGACAATAAAATAAGATCATTTCTACTGTAAAAAACTTTCTTACTGAAATTATTTATATAGAGAATGAGCAATAGGGAAATTAAAATAATAATTATAAATATTCCAATTGCAAAAGCATAGTCTATTCTTCCCGTAGTTTCCAACAAATTAAGCTCTTCAAGAATTCGATACTTGTCCTCTGTAACAACATCACCCTTGCTTAAAATTCTGTCACCCTTTTTTACCATCTCAATATTATCGGGATCATTTAAAGCAATTTCATAAGCTAACTCCTTCTTTGCCTTTGTTGCTTCAGCATTTATAGTCCTATTAGGCTTTATTAAATATTTCGACAGAAGCAAGCCACAGTTTTTTATCTCTTGCCTCAGCTCTGTGTTTAAAATATTATTTTGCATTTGAAGAATCTTTTGAGATATGTTATCCTCCGTAACGTCCTGCTCCATTATTTCTCCAACAAGTGAACGTAATAGAGTACCAAAACTTTGAATTTCTTCATCACTAGCACTCGTGATAAAGAACAAGACCTGATCATAGGACAAAACAATATTTAGCTTCTCTATATCTTTATTAAGATTGACTGCCTCTTCCTTCTTAATATTTAAAATTTTAGTCGCATAATTTTCATCATTAGGATCTAACGTTCCACTTATCTTTTTGTCTGCGTTTTTTCTAGCTCTTTCAATAAGATTAATAAAGTCCACCGTTGTATTAATAACATCGATAGAAGCATTCCTTATTTCTTTCATATCACCAACTTCAGCTTCAGCAACTTTTCTGGCTTTTTCTTCGGTCAGTATGGTATTTTTAATATCTCTTGGTGCTGTAATATCATAATCCGATTTTCCGTTAAGCTCTAGTTTGTATTTCTTAGGAGTAGCACCATTTAATACAATTGTATAAGCAACAAAGACGGTTACTACTGCTATTATTATTCTTTGAATACGCTTGTCCTTAAAATAAATTTTAAAATATCCATGAAAATCTACATTCTTCTCCTTAGACATATAGCTTTTCGCCTCCATTAAGAAGTTATTTTGTAAAAACACTTCCTACATAATAACCGTTATTGAAATCAATTGCTCTTTTTCTTGTCATATCTGTCATAGGCCTGAATTATTTTTTGTACAAGCTCGTGTCTCACAACATCTCTATCGGATAAATGCACAAAGGATATGCCTTTTATATCCGTTAAAATATTCATTACTTCTTTAAGGCCTGATTTTGTATCACCAGGCAGATCAATCTGGGTTATATCACCGGTAACAACAGCCTTTGACCCAAATCCTATACGAGTTAGAAACATTTTCATTTGCTCTGGCGTTGTATTTTGTGCCTCATCCAAAATTATAAACGAATCGTCCAAGGTCCTTCCCCTCATATATGCAAGTGGTGCTACTTCTATCATGCCTTTTTCAAGGTATTTTTGATAACTGTCGAAACCCATCATTTCATAAAGTGCATCATATAAAGGTCTTAAATATGGATCAACCTTGTTCTGTAGGTCTCCGGGTAAAAAACCCAGCTTTTCACCTGCTTCAACTGCAGGTCTAGTCAATACAATTCTGTTCACCTGTTTGTTCCTAAACGCTGTCACAGCCATCGCTACAGCGAGAAAGGTTTTTCCTGTTCCAGCAGGTCCTATGCCAAACACGATATCATTGTTTCTTATCACATCTGCATATACTTTCTGCCCATGGGTTTTTGACTTTATTTGTTTCCCCCTAGCTGTAAGGCAGATATAGTCTGCATTAAAACCGTTAACCTTGTCCAATTGATTTTCATTTGCAAGCTGTACTAGATAACTTACGCTTTGTTTGGTTATGATATCACCCTGAGATGCAATATCTACCAACCTTTGAAGTACTGTTTTGGCTTTATATACCCCTTCATCATCTCCAACAATTCTAATACTTTTATCTCTTGATATAACCTTTACACCAAATGAATCCTCTATCATTTGCAAATTTTCATCAAAATTACCAAAAAGATTCATAGCATGTTCAATTCTATCAAACTCCAATGACACTTCCACAAGACTTTCCAATCAGTTTCCCCCAATCTCTCTTTCGTATCCAATATTCTCAAGGCATTCTATAGTCACTTCCGCAGTGACTTGCCCATCGTCTTTTTCAATAAAACTTTCATTTATTTCAACTATTTGAGCATCTTTAGGTACATTTTCAGATGCCTTTTTGTAAGCATTGCCTACTGCTGTTTTTTTAGCTTCATCTAAAGTTATTTCTTTTTCAATAATATTATTTTCATAATACCTCCCAATTACCAACCCAAAGGGTAAAACCAAATCTTCACCAATAGAAAGAGACTTCTCGATATTTACTTGATCATACTCCACGAAAGGTGAATTTCTATGAAATAAATCAATTTTTTTAGAAAACAACACCAATGACACATTGTCTTTTTTTCTGCCTGTTCTAGTCTTTTCAAAAACTTTAGTTTCCACCGGAACTCTTGCATCATACCAAGTCCTTGCAAAAACATCACCCATTGCATGCAAAATTCTAGGATTATCCTCCTGATTTTTGATCGGTACTGTCCCAGATATAAGTATTTGGTCTTTCTTAACAGTTTCCCCAACTTTTACTGCTTCCAAACCAGATTTTACAAAGATGGAGCTAATAACCCCATCTCTAGTAGCAACAATATCACAAGGACTATTCTTATTAACTAACTTGGGCCTTTCAACCCCTTCAGACACTTCAATCTTTACCTTAGTACCTTTTACTACAACACTAACCCATGACAACTCATTTATATCGAACATGAGGTTACTTGCAACATCATGGGGATTTATCCTATACTTAAATACACCTGGTTTCACTCCTAATTGGTATACTCTATCTATTATCGTTTCAGTTGTAACCTTTTCATTTCCGTTTACTTCTACACTCCATACAAAGGATGACATAAAATAAAACAAAAAAACAAATAGTATTGCCCCTGCAATAAAAGTCTTTCTTCTTTTATATCGATTAAGAACAAAGGGAAAACCACTCTTCCCCATAATTCTTACTCTGCAACCTGTTTTTCTAGCAATGGGTCTTAGCATTTTAAACCCTTTAATGCTGACCTTCATGGACATAGCACTATTTTTTTTCTTTTTTATGTCCCAGAGAAAAATTTGTCTTCTGGTACATATATTAACAAACTTCTCTAAAAAATAGCCTTCAACAAATATAATAACATATCCTTTAATATAATTCCATAACCTCAATAACATTTAAATTCCCCCGATATTGCTACAAAGATTTTATTCTTATAAAAGTTGGCCTCATACTTCACTTTAAAAACTCAAGACTTGATATATCGCCGTTAACCATCAGATCCTCTGAAGTGATTTCTTTTATCCTAAGTCCCGCTCCTGTTATTTTGATAATGCCGCTATTGGTATTTATCCTTATCTTATCATTATCATATTCGATAATTCCTTTAAAATTCTCTATAAGCAAATCAGCGTTTCCAACCATGGTCAATTTAGGCACGTTTAAAACAATATCCTTTGGAAGTTCCAGTAGTTCGGACATTTTTTCCTTCAAACTCACTTTAGGCACTTGTGCTTTTTTATTCTTTTTTATTATCTTTTTTTTACGAGACATAGCTTAGTCCCCCTGACAATTGAAATTTCAGTTAGGGAGTTTCAAAATATACCTATTCAACAGTTTAGATAAAAAAACAATCAAATCAATTTTTTTGAAACTCCAAATACTCAGTTATCTGTTTGATTTTGCCTTAGCAAATTGTTAGGGTCTCCAAATTCAAAGCCTTTACTTCTAGCTCCCTTAATTATCATATCTAAAGCATCTGCATTATCCTTTGAAACTGCATGTAAAAGCATAACCTCTCCATTATGTAAATTGTTCATAACCTTGTCATAAGCATACTGTGCACCACGGATTTTATCCCTATACCAGTCGTCATAAGCAAAGCTCCAAAATAAATTTACATATCCTAATCTTTGGGTTATTGCAAGAGTTCTCTCACTATATTCACCCTTTGGAGGTCTTAAAAATTGCATGTGCTTGCCGAATTTTTCAAAGAAAGCTCTGTCAAGACCGAGGATTTCCTCTTCAAGAGTCTTATCATCAACACTTGGCAGACTTGGATGATGTATTGAATGGTTGCCTACGATATGTCCTTCCTCTACCATTCTTCTAACGAGGTCCTGATGTTCCGAAAGATAAGGACCTGTAATAAAAAACACTGCTTTTACATTGTTTTCTCTCAAAGCATCTAGGATTTTTGGAGTATATCCGTTTTCATAGCCCTCATCAAAAGTAAGATAAATCTCATTTTTTTCAGTATCACCTATATATAGGGCTCCATATTTTTTCAGAAGTTCAGGGGCACCCGGGTCCGCATCAGGTGTCTTACCAAAGCCTTTCCTAAGTATTCCCCATCTTAACAAATTGTTTTTGTATTCACCACTATATTTATTATCTACAAAAACTTCTTCACAAATAATTTCTTCAATTACACCTTCACTTAACATTCCCGTTATCTCAGTACTAAAGTCAATGTCTTCAAAAGTTGCAGAATACACACCGCCTAAGTCTGGCAAACATAAATTCTCACTCTGTTCCTTGCTGATAATATTTATCATAAGCAAAGCAAATATTAACAAGCATAAAACTATTACTTTTTTCTTCATTTCCAAACCTCCTAAATACAAAAATAAGCCTATACAACAGACAAGTTCATTATTTGGCCTATATTATTTATATAAGTATTTAGTTTAAAAAAGACCATTTGGAAAATTCATACTATGGCATAGCAAAAAATCCAGACAACTTATTTCTCAGTGTTTACTTATTACTAGGCTTAATATAGTCGAAATAAAAAGAAGGTCTGTTTTTTTCTATTTTAGGAATTGTAATACTATCAACTTTTTCAGCCTCCACACTTAGCATGTCATCCTTTTCCAGCTTAGCAAAAACACTACCTAGCATTTTTATGGAATCATCTAGTTTTTGTGGTTCAACTATAGCTTTTATTAAAAAAGTTTTATCCGAACTCATAGGAACTCCATTAATTATTAGATAATTGCCTACTTCGGAGATTTCTGTCATTGCAATTATCCGTTCGTTGTTTACAGCAATAGCATTTGCTTCAGCTACTCTAAGAGCGTTAATAACCTCTAATATGTCTCTCGAAGATATCCAACCAAAATCGGTATCATTAACGGAAATACTGATTATAATCCCAGATCCCTGTACATCTGTAAGTCCTGCAATTATATTTGCCTTTTCCACTTCTATCCTGAGATTCTTCTCATACAAGTCTATATTTCCTTTTGCGTCTTCAAATTCTTTAAGCTCTCTGTTTAAAGTATCATTTCTACTTCTCAGTTCTTCATTGTTTTTCTTCTCTAATATCAGTTTATCCTTTAAGTCTTCTAAAGTCACATTTTGAACATTTGCGGTTTTTTTATTGTTATAAACGCTTTTATACTGCCATGCTACAGCTAGACCAATTATAAGGCAAATTACAGTTATTGCGATAGTATTTCTATATTTCATGGATTGGCTACCTCCAGACCCTTAAGCAAGTTATCTAAGTTTCCATTGTATTTTGGTATCTCTATGTTCTTAACTTCTTTTATATCAACTCTTATTCCAAACGCACTTAAAGAAGCAAAAATAATACTATCATTAAAAGTTGAATACAAACGCTTAGGATCACCAATAGCCTTAATTTCAAAAGGTACTGCATACCTATTTCTGTTAACACGAATTGTAGGTCCAGCACATACAACTTCCGTTGTTGGAAGCACCCTCTCATTATTTATTGAAATTGCTTGTGCGCCAGCTTTTTTAAGCTCATTAACTACTTCATAAATATCTTCAGAATGTAGTAAACTCAAACTAGATTGAAAGGGGTTTTTTTCTGTTGCATCATTTAAAGTCAAAACAACACCTTCTCCTATTACATCAGTAAGTCCTGCGTAAAGCTTTGCAGTTTCCCATTGATCCGTCAATTGTCCATTATCATTTCCACTAGAAAAAGTCTTTAAAATACTTTCCTTCTTTTTTAAATTAAAATCAATTTCTTCTCTAAGCCTATTCCCTTCAGCTATTTCCAAATCTAGTTCCTTCTTAAGCTTATCGATTTCATACGCTATAGAAGGCTTGTTTTTTGAACTGTTCACTATACTCCTAAATTGCACTGTAGTTAAAAGTCCAAACAAAATGAATATAAACATCAATATATACTTTTTATCTTTATTATTCATATGAACTCATCCCTTCTTAGTACTTCCTTCATGGCAACATATCATACTATATAGGTTTATCTTAGTAAGCATCAACGCACATTAGCTTATTAGGTGATATTTGAAAACAACTAGTCTATTGTCACCCTCATATATAATTTAATTTGACGGGCTTATATCCTCTAATAAGACTTTTTTCAAACTTTTTATTCTACGTAAATTATAGCAATGCTCAGATAGAGAATTCAAGATTTAGAACCTAGAGTAGGAAAGAAATTAATATTCTGAGTACTAAATACTATAGTCCTAAATTCTTACACCCATGCCATGTTTTAACTAAATATTGTAAAGATTTTTATTGAAAGGGTCTTATCTTAATTTTCGCCTATCTTAAACGAAATATTTTATCCTCATTCTTAATTCTACTATAAAATTTTACTATTTCAAGTGTTATATACAATTCTTCTCAAGAAGTTTGTCTATAAATTTTTATGTAATAAATCAATATCTCCTTAGTATACTAATCATAGATACCTCTTTATCTTCAGGTGTTTATATTATGAAAAGAGTTCACTTCATTGTATTTAAAAGATCTCAAGTAATTAATCTACTAAAGATTATCTTTATATGCTTTTTTATATTAGGTTTAAGTCTGCAATTTTTTATCAATAAATCTCTTTTCGTTTCTGAAAAAGCGTATACAGTAGATACATCAGTAAAAGAAAATTCAACTGGAAAGCTTGCAATTGTCATTGATGATTTTGGCTCGGATAGGAACGGTGTAAAAGAAATGATGTCTATAAAAAGGCATTTAACTTTTGCTGTAATGCCTTTTTTAAGCTATAGTCAAATTGATGCAAAAGAAGCTTTCGAAAAGGGTTTTGAAGTAATTGTACATTTACCTATGGAACCGGTTAATGGTAAAATTAGCTGGCTTGGTCCAAAACCGATTGTTTCCACCTTAAGCGACAATGATGTTTATATGATAACTTCCGAAGCCTTTTCAGATGTTCCTTATGCAGTCGGAGCAAATATACATATGGGTTCGAAAATCAGTGCTGATGAACGTATTATTTCTGATGTCCTAGATATTATTAAAGAAAAGGGTGTGTATTTTTTAGACAGTAAAACTAGTGCAAAATCTGTCGTAAGGCAAATTGCAACTGAAAAAGGTGTTACTTTTTACGAGAGAGATATCTTCCTTGATGGTCAAACTACAAAGGAACATGTTAAGGAACAGCTTAGAAAAGCGGGAGAAATTGCATTGAAAAACGGGAAATCTATTGCTATCGGGCATGTAGGCATTGAAGGAGGCAAAATTACTGCACAGGCAATACAGGAGATGTTGCCGGAGTTTGATAAGAAAAATATACAGTTGGTATTTGTTTCGGAATTGGAGAATTAATATACAGTTTGAAAATTATTTAAATGCGTGAAAATATCAGGATGCATAGAAATGCTTTGTAGGATTAATGGATACTTGCACTGCTTTGAGCTATGCCTTTATATGAAGCTCTTCTATAAATTTAATGTGCTTTGTTAGACAATAAAAAATTGTGATGGTATAAGCCATCACAATTTTTTATTAAGCCTCTTTTAAACGAAGTGAAAGAGGCAAAACCTGAGGGGCTCGATGCCTCGGAGTTTTTATTGCTGCATAATTTTTTTAACTTCTGCTTATTTGAGCAACTTTATCGGCATAAACGCTGGTCAATTCCTGAGCAATCTCAGCAGAATAGCTTTCACTCTTAATCCTGCAAACAGGCTGCTCCGAATCGGGAAGTATCAATACCCATCCACCGTCTTTAAAAATTTTTACACCTTCTAACGTCTCTATACTATTATTATCACTTTCCTGGATTATCCGCCTCATTACCTTACCCTTTGCGTTCCAAGAACACTCTACTTCTTTTTCATCTACATAAAAATCTGGTATCATATTGATTAAATCTACAAGCTTATAGTTATTAGACTTTAAAAAGTCCATTATTTTTATGAGAGCAGAAATTGCATCAAAATGAAAATTAAACTGATCTATAGACTCTGACTTCATTTCGTTTCCGAGAATTTTATTCATCACATCCTGGTGAGAAGTCTTTGTTCTAATAACCTTTCCATGATTTTCCTTAGCCAGCTTTTCTACAACATGAGTTGTAGATAATGGTACAACCACAGTTCCACCCTCTATAGTCTTAAATAAAATTAATGATACAAGAGCTGTAAACATATCTTCATTTATTATTCTTCCCTTGTTATCAACAAGCATCATTCTCTCCGAATTATCTTCTATTGATATTCCAAAATCGAAATCACCCATTTTTACCATGCTTGTGAAATAATTCAATTCATTTGACTCGCTGCTTCCTTTTCCCCTTAATAAATCTAAATTGAGATTTGTCTCCTCAACAGAGCAACCAAAGCTTTTTAATAGACCTGAAACAGTTTTTAGTATAGCTTTTGAAGGTGAATTTAAAGCTATCTTATATTCAAAACTCTTATTCTTTGCGTTGTTTATTATGTTTCTTAAATAGAAGGAAGTAAAATCCGGTACCACTTCCAACTCCTTAATCACATCACCTTCACATCTACTAAAATCCTCCCGTGCAAAAGCATTTTCAATCTTTCTTTCCATTGCTCTATCTATGTTGCTGCCCTTTGTATCTAAAAAGTCAACATGTAATCTACCTGAATTAATACTTGAAGTACTTATGTGGATTCCTCCATCAACTCCATAAAATCTTATTGCAGATCTTGATACCGGTAAATGCAATATACCTAAATCTATGACTTTAAGCCCAGCTGATAACAAACCTGATATAAAAGAAATTTTTAGCATTTTTGCTGCACTCGATTCTTCACAACTTACCCCTACAGTACCTTTACCTTTCAGGGTTGCACCATAAGCAGCACCGAGTTTCGAAGCATATTCTGGGGTTATATCTACATTTATTTCACCTGCAAGTCCTCTCTGTCCAAAAATTGAGCGTATGGATTTTGTTCCCCATACAAGATTCGAATTTACTTCTGTAGCTTCTTCTACCATTTTGTTCGGCCAGATCTTTATGTTAGGTTTAATTATTGCATTCTCTTTTATTATTGTGTCACAACCGATAACTGAATTCTCAAAAGAAGAAGAATGCTCTTTCATATTTACTTTATTACATATTACTGTCCCCCGTATTTCGACATTCTTATCTATGACACACCCTTTCCATATTACACTTTTCTTAACACTGCTGCTCTCTGATATTAAAGTGTTGTCTCCAATAATACAATAGCTATCTAGCATTGCATTACTTTTAATTTTAGTGTTCGCTCCAATTAAACAAGGTCCTTGTATTGCGACACCATCTTCAATAGTTGTCCCATCCCCGATCCAAACTTTTTCTCTTATCATATTCCCCGGTATTTGTACCTCTACCTTTTGGTCAAGTACATCCATATTTGCTTGCCAGTATGCCCTCAAGTCTCCAATATCACACCAGTACTCATCTGTAACGAAGCCATACATGGGTTTATTATCCTTTAGTATCATAGGGAATAGGTCTTTACTAAAATCAAACACTTCATTTTTATTAAAGAATTTTAAAACCTCCGGTGAAAGTATATAGATACCGGTATTAACAGTGTCACTGAATACTTCTCCCCAGCTCGGCTTTTCCAAAAATCTTATGATTCTTCCATCTTCATTAGTAACTACAACTCCATATTCCAACGGGATATCAACTTTTTTTAAGACCAAAGTTGCCATAGATTGCTTTTTCATATGATAATCTATGGCTTTACTTAGATTAATATCTGTTAATGCATCTCCACTTATAACAATAAATGTGTCATCTAAGAATTCTTCAGCGTTTTTAACGCTTCCTGCAGTGCCCATTGGAGTATCCTCAACATAGTATTTAAGATTCACTCCATACTCGGATCCGTCTCCAAAATACTCCTTTATGAGATCCGGTAGATACTGCAATGTGACAGCTATGTCCGTTATGTTGTATTTTTTCAACAACTCAATAATGTGTTCCATTACCGGCTTGTTTACTATGGGCACCATCGGCTTCGGCCTGTTACAGGTAAGAGGCCTTAATCGAGTACCTTCTCCTCCTGCCATGATAACCGCTTTCATTCAATTCATCCTTTCATTCTAATACAATTATTAATAAACATCTAAGACTATTTCAAAAACAACCTAATATTGATGCTACATTGCCAATCATGTAAGCTTAACACTTCCATACAGAGGAATATTATTTTGCTGTGCAAAAAGCATAAATATTCTTTGTTTAAATGGAAATAAAAAGATCTATTTTCCTAAACTAAAAAATACTTATTTTTTTCCCCTATTTAATTCAGGAATAAACAAATTAAGTTTCCTTCACTTTGGCTATCTAAATAAAGCATTTGTAATTTCAACAACTTTAATTCACTTAATTTTAATCAACTTTGTTATTTTATTCATTTATATCTTCTTTAAGGCATTTTTTTCAATATTCTAATCCCCAAGAAAAGTTTGGCTATATCAATTATATACGATTACGAATCAGAATATCCATGTATTTACATTTTGCTGTAAGTAATTTTTTATTTCCCAGCAAATAATAAATAAGTGCAAAAGAATTATTAGCAACAATCTAAATATTTATTAATATTATTTTTATTGGAGGTATTATATGCCAAGAGTAAGTAAAAGTAGCAGTAAGGAATATATGAGAAACGGAGTAACAATACAACCTGCAATCCCAACGGTGGGAGAAAATATTACAGTAGTATATGATGGTCTTTTATCGAAGAGCGGAGCCTCACATGTATTTGCACGAGTAGGTTTTAGCAATAACTGGGACAATGAATTTGACTATCCTTTAGCCAAGACAGATACAGGCTTTGAAGCTACTATACCCGTTTTGAAATCAGATACTCTCAATATATGTTTTAAGGATTGTGCTAACAACTGGGATAATAACTCAGGAATGAATTACTCCTTTGATATAACTAAATAACCCGTAAGAGCGACACTTGTTATTAAGTGTCGCTTTTATACTTAACTTTTACTGGATTTCTATTAGATGGTCTTTAAAGATTTCAAAGCATCTTATTTATTTTTAGCACAATTTTTTCATAAATTAATATAATAGCAGTAAAGGGGGGTTTTTATATGTATTCATATAATAGAAGACCTTACATAAACAGGGAGTCTGAGAAAAAAATCAAAAAAGATATTGCTGAATCGGATGAAAATATAAATATTAACTCTAATAAAGCTGCTGATAGAGAAACTATCAATTTACTATTAGAGAGTGTAAACGAAATTAATAAATCAATAAAAAAACTAGAGGAAACTTTAATTGAAATAGCTTCAAGGCTAGTTAGCTTCGAAAACCATTTTGAATTTGAAAGCAATTGTAGAAATATACAAAGTCAATATGAATGTAAAAGTGTAAATAATCAAATATATTCCCAAAATAATACTGTCCCTGATATTAAAAGCACGAGCCAAAATGAAGAAACAGAAGAACTACCAATGATGCCCGGTGCAGGTTTTTCCCATATAACTGCAGACTACTTAAAAAAGCTTACAAAAAACAAGTAAGATAATCTTACAGTTTTTTGGTGTTAAGCAGATCGTATTTTAGAACAGAACCGTCATCTCTAACCTTTGGGATAGTAATATTGTCTTTTCTTTCTATGGTAACCTTTACTTCAAAAAGCATTTGAAGTTCTTCCACAATTCCACCAATCATTGTCAATGAGTTCTCGAGTTTTTTAGGGTCTGCTATTGCTTTGACTGTAAAAGGACTAACCATTTGTTTGCCATTTACCACAATGAAATCCCCTGCTTTTTTGATTTCACTCATAGCAACAATTCTCTCACCTTCAATGGATATAGCTTGAGCTTCCGCTGCCTTAAGCTCGTTTATTAAACGTAAAATCGCATTTTCTCTAATAGAATCTTTTCCAATGTACTCAATTTTAACAACTACTCCAGCACCTTCAACATCAGTTAGACCTGCTATCCATCTAGCTCTTTCCAACTCAGCCTCTAAGCTTTTCTCTAATTGGCTTCTATCCCCTTGAGAACTTTCATATTCCAAAACCCGATTTTGCAACTCCTCGTTTCTCTTTCTCAAATCTTCATTATTTTCCTTTTGAGCTAGCAATTCGTCTTTAACCGACTCTAATCTTACGATATTTGTAGTATCTCTTTTATTATTATTCAGTATACTTTTATACTGCCACGCTAACATAACTCCAAGAATAATACATATTAATGTTATAGATAGATTTCTACTGACTATCATTACAATTACCTCCATAATGTGTTTGCAATCAAAACATAAGTATTCAGAATAAAACAAGGCTACTCCGAAAAATAAATGCTTTAAGCTTTTAAATGGTAACTGAAAGTTTATCATTTCTACATAACCTAATTCTTATTCTACTACAAAATTATACTAATTCAAGTACATCAAAAGCAAAATTTTTAAATCAATCACTTTTTTCTTGTATATGAATATAATGAAGTATACATAAGATAATGCGGCTTAATTGTAAAAATTTAAGGAAAGTGATTTATATGAAAGTGCTTCTAGTAACGGGTGGTTCAGGTTTTGTAGGAAGTAATTTTATCAACTATTTTTTTAGAAGAAACAAAAGTTATATTATCATAAACTATGACAATCTCACCTCTCCATCAAGATATAATAACCTTAGAGAAATTGAGAGGTCACCACGTTATCATTTTGTAAAAGGTAATATACTTAATCAGGAGCTTGTTAATTACGTTATAAAAAAACATCATCCTGACTATATTATTAACTTTGCTTGCGAAACATGCCCTAAAAAAAGCTTAATAACACCTGCTTCTTATTTTGAAACAAACGTTTTGGGAACACTTCGATTACTTGAAAGTGCACGTCACTTCTGGAGTAAAAATAATTATAAAGGAAACCGTTTTATTCAGGTTTCTACAACTAATATCTACAGTCCTACTAACGATAAGGAAAGCTATTTGAGCGAAGACTCAGGCTTTTCATCTCAAAACCCTTATATAATCTCAAAAGCAAGCTCTGATATGCTTGTTAAATCTTTTTCCACAAACTTTAATTTTCCTGCCATAATTAGTAGGTGTTGCTGCAATTATGGGCCTTATCAGCATATAGACAATTTTATCCCCTTATGTATTAAAAACACTATTGAAAATAAAACTATATGCCTTAATGAAGCCAATAATATACATCGTGAATGGTTATATGTTCTTGACCACTGCACAGCTTTAATAAGGATATTATTTTACGGTAAAAATGGAGAAATTTATAATATAGGATCAGGTATAGAAAGTACCGATGGGGAAATCGCAAATAGAATCCTTAAAATACTAGGGAAACCAGCGATACAATTGAATTCAGCAAAGGAGCACGACAATTTAGAAATCCATAACACCGTGAATAGTTATAAAATCAGAAACAACCTCAGTTGGGGACATAAGTATAATTTAGATGACGGTCTATTAGATACTGTTCGTTGGTACAAGGAAAATAAAGATTTGTGGATGTAAAACAAAAATTTATTAAAGCAAGTAAAGACTTCAAGGAGACTGGTTTTAACACAGCCTCCTTGTTTTTTTCAAGTCCTATATTTGTACTTCACTGTATGTAAATCCATAAGGCATTACTGTCTCTTTGTATAGCCTACAACCTGGCAAACCGCAGCGTCTCAACAAATTTACTGCCATTGCAAATACACTTTCATCAAACTTTATCCCCATATTACATAAGTCGTTCATAACTTCCCTAGGTACAAAGGAAATTTCACATTTAATTCCTTCATTTTTCATCCTTCGTTCTAGCAAAAAAGCATGGGATCTTGATTCTAAACCTACATAATAGTTTGTCATACTATCCACTCCATATAATGTAACTCAAATCTTCTTTGACTTCATTAGAAAAAAATCGAATCAAAGATTAGGGACATCGAGCTCTTTCATTTCATTCAAAGATGTGTAATAAAAACTTCGGAGCATCGAACCCCTTCGTTTTTGCTCCTTTCATTCCATTCCAAGGAGCGTAATAAAAACTCCGGGGCATCGAACCCCTTTGTTTTGCTCCTTTCATTTCATTCCAAGGAGCGTAATAAAACATGCAGAACTGCTCTAAAGCAGCTCTGCACTTTTTTATTTGACTTATTCGTTTCTGTCAAGTGGATTCCACTTTTGATCAGGGAAGAATTTAGTTGGGAAAGGTGTTCTCGTTCTATCATTAAATGTTCTACAGTTCTGTGCCGCAGGATTGATTTGTTCCGGAGGAACAGGGCAATAACCATATGAAGGAATTAACAATTGAACTATACATTCACATTTAACTATGAAGAAAGCACCAATATCAAAACTTAATATACCAGTTTCAGGGTGTACAACATCATTAAATGCTTCAGCAAGTGCTTCTACTTTTACAAGTGTTCCGTCAACATCAAGGGTCTTATCCTTATTGTGGCCATATGTGCCAGGACAATCTTTTGCTTTAATAACCCCTATTTGTGCTAGACAACTTGGGCAGTATATTTCATTTATTGTTAGGTTAAAAACTGCTTCATCATACTCGGTTTCATGTTTATCACCTATTGAGTAGTGAATCTTATAACCAAGTTTAACAAATACTTTTAACTTTTTGAATCCCGACCTAGTTAATGAATCTGTTTTTGATATAACTTTTACTTCAACTATATCAAAATCAGTTATACCTTCAAAATCAATCGGCATAGGTCCGGGAATAGGTCCATGAGGTTCAGGATTGCATTTTCTGACTTTTATTGATTTCGTTATACATTCTCTCAATGCAACTTGATCAAATACCTTTGGTACTTGTATACAAACCAATTCATTTGGTGGTGGAAAACAGTCAGGATTACAAATCTGACCTGCTTCAATCTTAGGTCCATGTTGATGTTCATTACAAGACATAATTAAAAACCTCCTTTTTATACTATAACCTCTATAAAACAGCAATACTATCAGTACGTAAATCACCCGTTTTTTATCTTTTGATCTGTTATATTACCATTATATTAATCACATAAAAAACGGTTACACATTTTGAACTTTATGGTAAAAAAATTTACATAAAATTTAGTAACCGTTTTTTGTTAAGTCTATTATATTATGAAACTACACTATACTTTCGTCTCAAACCTCAACTTATTTATTTGAAGGGTTAATATTTTTAGAAGTCAAATAGAAAAAATATTTTCATATTAATTTACCGTTTGTAGTAATTTCTCATCCTCGTCCTCTATACAACCTTCTTTTTTCGTAACCACCGCCTTTTTCTCCCAAGCCCTTGATTTCCATCTTTTAAGCATCATAATTCCTCTTAGCCATTCATCCATAGCAAAAGCTATCCAAACTCCAACAAGTCCCAAACCCATTGAAACACCCAAAAAATAAGACATTGTAACTAATACAAGCCACATAGATATCAAACCTAAATACAAGGTATACTTTGCATCACCCGCAGCCTTTAGTGCATAGCCGATAACAAGGTTAAAAGATCTTCCTGGTTCTAAAATAATTGTAATTATAAACAGAATTCCACCTAGTTCGATAATATTAATATCATCGGTGAAAAGACCTAAAAGAGTTTTCCCAAACACTGCAAACAATATGGCCACGGAAGCAGATACAATAACCGACAACTTAAGGCTATACATACATGACTTATATGCTTCTTCTTTTTTTCCAGCTCCTATAAGGTGTCCAATAATTATCTGTGTAGCTTGTGCAGTTGCCAACCCAAACATCATAATATAAAACATCATATTATAAACATAAAATCTAGTTGATAAAGCAAAAGCACCCATTGTTGAAATAAAAGAAGTTATAACAATTTGTGAAGTATTATATGATAATGACTCCCCAGCTGAAGGACCTCCTATTTTAAATATACTCTTTAATACTTCAACAACCTCTTTTTTGGGGATTTTCAGTACTTCAGATAAGGAAAACCTAATACCCAAATTTCTCTTAATAACAACAATCATCACTATTAATCCGACGGCTTGGCTGCTAATAGTAGAAATAGCAACTCCCTTAACACCTAATACTGGCGCTCCAAACAGACCGTAAATAAAAATCGCATTTCCTATAATATTAAGCAGATTAGCACCCATATTGACCAGCATAGGATATTTTACAAGTCCATAACTTCTTAATGTTGCAGATGCAGTTATACTTGCTGCTTGCATAAAAGAAAAGGAACCTACTATAATTAAATATTGTTTAGAATATTTAAGAATCTCCGGTTGAAAATTCATTAGTTCAAGCATCTTTCCAGATAAAGCAAACATTATAACACTTATCAATATACCAAAAAGTAAATTAAACAAAACAGCGATCAATGCTACATGAGATGCCTTCTTGTCATCTTTAGCACCAAGATGCTGGGATATTACTATTCCCGCCCCTCCTGATACCATTTGAAATAACAATATCAATATGGAAATATACTGATTTGCGGCTCCAACTCCTGCAACAGAAGAATCTGAATATCCACTGAGCATAAATGTATCAACTGTACCAAAAAACATTCTCAAAAATGTTTCGATTAATATTGGCCATACAAGTGCAAAAAAAGTAATCCGCTTATCTAAAACTTGTTCTCTATTCATTTAATCATCTCCTGTAATTTTTCTAATCACAATAAAAGCTAGACTTAGAAGCTTTAAGGCTTCCAAACACAAATATTCTACTATTTAACAAGCTGTATTATTTGAGTTGTTAAATCGATTGTTTTATTTGATAAGAATTAATTCCAAAATCTCAGTTTTATAGTTATATTAATATTTTAGGACAATCCATTTATTATAACAATCCATTATTTTATTGTTTCCTTCAAAATCTTATGATTATTTAGAAATAGTCCTAAGCTAAATACCAACTAACATATCTTAGCAATTTATTTTTTGCAAACACTCAATATTAGTATTTACAAGCTTTACATAAGTTATATATTCATTAAAGCATAAATACTTGACCTAAATTTTTTACAACATTTCTTTAAAGTAAAGGAATATAGTTATAAAATATTCCTTCCTTTTATTTCTTTATGCTAAGATATGTTACACAATACAAAATGCGTTCATACTATGTAATAGTACATAAGACTATTTTTATAAAAGCAATCCATACAATAATCAAAGTGCAAAGCCCTTCAAGCTAGATTAAAGTGCTTTACACAGAATTTCCATTATTTAATGATTAACAATACCGATTATTTCATATATTATATGTTTTAAGACAATAAAAATCTTTATTTCTATTGTCTTGTATTAAAAATATCGGAATATTTAAATTAAATTTCATAAATCTATTGTCAACCGAGCTACTTTTTGTTAAAATTACACCATACAAACACATTTGTTCTTCACACGCGTACATGTTGCAAATTTAATACACAAATGCTAATTTGATAGGCTATAAATATTTCGTATAGGAGTGAATAATTATGAGTAATAAATTAAAAGTAGGTATCGTTGGAGGAACAGGTATGGTAGGTCAGAGGTTCATAACCCTCTTAGAAAACCATCCCTGGTTTGAAGTAGTATCAATAGCTGCTAGTGAAAAGTCTTCTGGTAAAAGCTATTTAGAAGCTGTAGATGGTCGTTGGAAGCTTGACATGCCCATACCTGAAAATGTTAAGAATATAATTGTCAAGAATGCGGCAAATGTAGAAGATGTGGCAAAGGACGTTGACTTTGTTTTCTGTGCTGTAGATATGAAGAAAGATGAAATCAAAGCTCTTGAAGAGGCCTATGCCAAGACTGATACACCGGTTGTTTCCAATAATTCTGCACACCGTTGGACTCCTGATGTACCAATGGTTATTCCCGAGCTAAATGATTCACATCTCGAGGTAATAGAAAGTCAAAGAAAAAGATTAGGTGTAAAAAACGGTTTTATAGCTGTTAAACCCAACTGTTCTATACAAAGCTATGTACCTGCATTACACCCGTTAAGACACTTTGGAGTCAGCAAAGTTACAGCTTGCACATATCAAGCTATCTCCGGTGCAGGAAAGACTTTCACAGATTGGCCCGAAATGGTTGACAATGTAATTCCTTATATCGGCGGTGAAGAAGAAAAGAGTGAGCAAGAACCACTAAGAATCTGGGGTGCTGTTGAAGGTAATGAAATAGTTAAAGCAAAATCTCCACTAATCACTACACAGTGCATCCGCGTTCCTGCATTAGACGGACATATGGCTGCAGTATTTGTCTCTTTTGACAAGAAACCTTCAAAAGACGAAATACTTTCCCTTTGGGAAAATTTTAAAGGCAAACCTCAGTCCCTTGAGCTACCAAATGCACCAAAACAATTTCTTAAATATATGACTGAAGACAACAGACCACAGACAAGACTTGACAGAAATTATGAAAACGGAATGGGTGTTACTGTCGGAAGACTAAGAGAAGATACTATATATGACTACAAATTTGTGTGCCTTTCACACAATACCATAAGAGGTGCAGCAGGCGGAGCAGTTCTAATCGCAGAGCTTCTTAAAGCTGAAGGTTATATTAAAGCGAAATAATTTGTTGATAAATGCCTCCTTCAAAAATAATACTTGTTTTGAAGGAGGCATTTTTCCTTTCACGTCTTCGCTTCTTCCTGTCATGAAGGTTTTATATTTATGACAACCACCTCAGGATTGTTAAATATTCTTAGGGGTATTACACTATTTCCCAAACCTCTGCTAACAACAAGATTAACACCGTTCTCTAAATAAATACCTTTATAGTACTCCGGAAAAAAACCTTGCCCCGGTGCATAAAGACCTCCCAGAAGTGGAATATTGAATTGTCCACCATGAGCATGTCCAGACAAAACCAAATCCACATCATAGCTTGAATAGTATCTTGGAAAGTTTTCTGGAAAGTGCGAAAGTACAATTTTAAAACTATTGATCTTTTCGAATTCGGTCATTTTTTTATTTATACTCTCAACGCTATTAACCATCTCGTCAATACCAATTATATCAATACCTACCTCCTTTACAATACCAGCTTGTGTTTTTAAGTTTAACACTTCTACATTTTCTTCTTCCAACATTCTAAATATCAATTCGACCTTTTCACACCTATATTCATGATTTCCTGGTATATAATAAACTTGTGCCCATTTATTCAATTCAACAAGAGTATTTACACTGTTTGTAACATCTTCCGTCTTCTTATCTACCAGATCTCCTGTAAAAACAATAAAATCAGGCTTTTGCTGCTTTACAACACGGACTAAAACAACTCCCTTTTTGTTATTTTATGAATCTACTAGTTTATATCAATAACCCATCCTACATTCACTATTAACTCTTCAATATCAACTATTATTTCTTCAAAATCACTTGAATCATCTTTGTTTGTAAATATATACTTTAATTTTGCTTTTTCAAATTTATGATCACCGGTTGCATTAAACTCAACCATTACTCTTAAATCAGGTATTATAGCAGTCAATACTTCCTTGTCAGTGACAGGATCTGTTATTCTATTTGTTATAACATTACTTTCGTCAGCAAAACTTAATATCCTATCAGTTTCATTATAATCTAAGTCATCACTAGAAACAAAATCAACACCTTCTGGCAACTTATTTGAAAAAGCCACTTCATTATCATCTATCACACCATTACCATTAACATCAACACCACCAAAACCAAATTCTACTTTTACATCATAATCAATCTCTATTACCTCAATTATTGGTGTAATTACTGGTGTTGGCGTACTCACTGGTGTTGGCGTTGCCTCTGGAGTTGGTGTAGGTACCACTATTTCATCTGGTATAACTAGTTCAGCACTTATTTCAGATACAACATTACTTAAACTCGTTAATAAACTAACGCCATCTTTATTTTCTGGATTATAACAGTATAAACCATCAACTTCTTTAGCATTCGCTTTTTGACCTATTTTACTAAATTTGTCGACATCATCGTTTTCTGGTCTAACATCTATAAAATATGTTCCTTTATAAGTATTTGTACTGTTCAAACTAGCCATTTCCTCTGCATATTTATACGACTGCCCTTTATTTGTTCTTATATAATCAGGTATATCAGATTCTCTCAATTCTAGATTATCAGTTCTAAAATCATCTTTTGCATCATTAACTGTATATTTGTTCAAGCTATTATTAGAAAAAACAATAAGATATTTATCAGCATCTACATTTCCTTTACTCTCAAACAAATGATATGCTAATCTAAGTCCGTCACCCAAATTACATCCATCGTTTTCTACTATATCATATATATCTTCAACCAGTTTCTCTTTTTCTTCTAAACTTTCTTCCAAGTCTTCAATTGATGTTATTTTTGAGAAATCAGAATTAATAATTTTTGCATAATCTGAGTATATTATAGTTGCAAGTTTAACATTTGATTTATCATAATTACTTAAATGGTTAATTATTTCAATTACTTTTTCCTTAGTTTTATCTAACAAAAAGTTCTCTATATC
>JGI24712J26585_10000205_pt1 | contig 49781 bp, 52 predicted proteins | sample BioPla3DNA2_FD_26585 | JGI IMG/M metagenome (IMG submission 26585) | reverse complement strand
TCCACCCTGTCCGCCTTGTAAGGAGCCAGAGCCTTGCCCACCTTGTACGGTAGCAGAGCCCTGCCCAACTTGTCCGACAGCAGAGCCCTGTCCACCTTGTCTTCCTGCAGAAACCCGTATCGAGTATAGGCCATATCCTGTTAAAGTCCCAATTCCATATACAATTGCAAGAACTAGAGTTGTTTATCGCAGGATATTAGTGAAGGAGAAGAGTAAGGACTGTCAGATTATACCTGGGTTAATATTCGGATGTATATGGGGTTGTGGATGTTGCTGTCCGCATGAATATATAGTTAGTTTATATAAAATCTCTAATGAGGTGAAGGAATTAATTCACAGCGAAAGAGTTGGGGCGTGTGGCTGCTTTGAATTTAGGGTTAAATATGATGATTGTTACGTATTGGAGCTATGTCCTGATGTTGTTTATAAGACTAACAATGATTGTAAACCTATGCTTACACTTAAGAATGTAGGAGTGTCAAGCCTAATGGTGTTAAATTAGATGAAATTAAAGTTATTAGAGTATTAGTTGTTTAAAAAGGAAGGAGTATTCCCATACTTGCCTGTGAAGCCTCCTTCCATTATAATATTTTAGTATATGGACAGGCTATAATATCAAATACTTGAACTTGTTATAAATAATAATTCTATAAAAAGGAGGAAGCATTATGGCAAAGGCATATATCTTTCTAGCAGATGGCTTTGAAGAGGTAGAAGCATTGACAGTTGTGGATTTACTTAGGAGAGCAGGGATTGAAATTCCTATGATATCAATATCTAAAAGCTTAGAGGTTACTGGAGCTCATCAAATTAGGGTTATGGCAGATGGCTTATTCGATGATACAAGTTTTGATGATGCTGACCTATTAGTACTTCCTGGTGGATTACTTGGCACAAATAATCTAATGGATCATGAGGGGCTTGATAAGCTACTAATGGAGTTTAATAAGAAGAAAAAGAATATAGCGGCAATATGTGCGGCTCCTAGTATATTGGGAAGTAAAGGTTTGTTGGCTGGAAAGCAGTCCACCTGTTATCCAGGATTCGAAGACCGCTTAACTGATAGTATTGTGGTTAATGAGGATGTGGTTGAGGATGGTAATGTGGTCACTTCTAAGGGACTTGGTACAGCTATAGATTTTTCTTTGGCTCTTATAAAAAAGCTTATGGGTAAGGACGTTTCAAAAAAGATAGCCAAAGATATTATATATAAGCATTATTAATTAAGTCACTTATTGTTTGTAGGCTTGTATTTTCTTTCGTAATGCAAGTAGACAGATAAGGTTTGGGATAGCCATGAGGGCATTAACCAAGTCAGTAAGCTCCCATACAAGCTTCAAGGACATAATGGAGCCCAGAAAAATCATAAAAATATAGCATAGGCGATATGTATTTATTCCTGACTTACCAAATAAATATTCTACAGCCTTTTCGCCAAAATATGACCAGCCTATTAGGGTAGCTATTGCAAAGGCTATCAGGGATAAGCCTAATATACTTCTTCCGTAGGGAATAGGAGAAAAGGCGGCAGTGGTTAGCTCGGTAAAGGAATAGCCCTCTGTGGAGGAGGGGTTTTTAAGCAAATTTGTGACTATTACTAGGCCAGTAATGGCACACATAATAACGGTGTCCCAAAAGGTGGCACTCATTGAGATAAGAGCCTGCCTTGAGGGGTGGGAGGTTTTGGCCCCAGCTGCAGTAATAGCTGCGGATCCAAGTCCTGCCTCATTTGTAAATAATCCTCGGGCAATTCCATATCTGGCAGCAGTCTTAAGGCTCCCGCCGACAAAACCTCCTGCCACGGCAGCAGGAAGCTTTGACCTGATGAAGGCAGATCGTATAATAGTGAGTATTCCCTGCCATAGGTAGTCTCGATTTATAATTAGTATTACAAGGCATGCAAATAGATAGAAAAAACCCATCGAAGGAACCAGCTTGGTGCATATTTTCCCAATGGATTGAATGCCCCCTATGATGACTAGCCCAACGGCTATTGCAATGATAATACCCACTATATATTCTGGAAGCCCCCATATGGTATTGGCTGTTTCGGTGATAGCTCTTGCTTGTGTGGAGCAACCTACTCCGTATGAGGCTACTAGAGTAAAAAAGCAAAAGACTACAGCAAGCCATTTTTTATTCATACCATATTCCATGGCATACATAGGACCACCAATAAAGGTTTGGTCCTTTGTTTTTTTTCTATATAATACACCAAGAAAACATTCTGCATAGGAGGTAGCCATTCCAAGAAGACCTGTTAGCCAACACCAGAATATGGCTCCTGGACCTCCTAGGGCAACAGCTGTGGATACTCCAACTATGTTACCAGTCCCTATAGTAGCCGCCAGAGTAGCAGAAAGGGCTGCAAATCCACTGATATCACCTTCTGATGAGGGGTCGGACTTAACTGATAGACTTACTGCCTTTCCAATATGCCTTTGGATGCCTCCTAGGCGGATGGTAAAATATATATGGGCAGAAAAAAGTAGAACAGGCATGGGGATACCCCATATAAATTGATTAAGACTGGTTAATCTCGAAAGCATATTTCTACACTCCATGATGAAGCTTTTCTATATTTATATGTTAGTATACAAAGAGTCATGATTTATTCTATAAACGATTAGGCATTCTACATGTTGTTTGGGAATCCTCTGTTTTTTGTTCTTTTATAACTTTATTTTGAAATATTCCTTCTTTACTGCAAATATAGGATAAAATTAGATAAATTTGAATACAAATATAGGAATAAATGTTGACAAATGCGTGAAAATGGAATATATTTACAGTAATCAATTCAGTGAGGGAGGGAAACATTTATAACATGGATAGAATTAGAACGGTAAAAAAAGAAAAAACCTTGGATGACACTATTCAATATGGTTATTATTGTTTACCGAGTGAGGTTTGCAAAAATCTTATTATAACAGCTGGCTTAAGCGGAGTTCAAGCATCCCAGGCTGTAAAAAAAATAAGATCAAAAATCAGACGCAGGAAAGGTACAGTAGGAGAAATGATACCTGCTCTAAGTAGTATGGATCAAGATGTTATTTCATATTATGCCGGAGAGCTGGCTGAAAGCTTAGTATATGCAGCGGGAAATGGTAAAAACGTTGAGATTGCCATTGGTTATCCGAAAATTCTTGTTATTTCAGTTAATTAATTCAATTTAAGTAACAATATCTGATAAGCATTGGATACTAGAACAATAATTACCATCATAATATTTACTCACTCTGTTAACAATATGATTACAAGCAATACAAAAACAAATATCACCTGCAGTGTTGATTTTTTATAGAAGATAACTTCGTAGAATAATCAGTACCGCTGAACCTACAAGATGATTTTGTTAGATGGTTGCTTTGATAATCATAATGGAGGTGAAAGTAATGGCTAGTAACAATAACAGTGGTTCTAACAGAGTAGAAGTTCCTGAAGCAAGAGAAGCTCTTAATCGTTTTAAAATGGAGGTTGCTAACGAACTTGGTGTTCCTTTAAAACAGGGTTATAATGGCGACTTAACCAGTAAGCAGAATGGTTCTGTTGGTGGAGAAATGGTTAGACGTATGATCCGTAGCCAGGAACAAGCTATGTCAGGTCAATCCGGACAACAACAATAAATAAGAGTTTATACAGACAGTAAAAACGGTGTCAGGTGCTAGGTGCTTGACATCGTTTTTTTATCTTTCTCTTACATAAAAAACGGTCTGTTAGAATTTATATGTCAATAGTGGCTTTTCAAATAACACTAGTCTATGTTAAAATGAGTTACGAAGAGTAAAATGATTTGCAATAAGAGAATGCTAACGGCATATATTTACATATAAAATTAATTGCTGAATTTGATTAGGAAAGGAACATAATAATGGGTAAATATTTTGGCACTGATGGATTTCGTGGAGAAGCAAATGTTGATTTGACAGTTGAGCATGCTTACAAAGTAGGTAGGTTTTTGGGACATCATTATGGGAGAGACCATAAGGCTAAGGTGGTTATAGGAAAAGATACTAGAAGGTCAAGTTATATGTTTGAATATTCTCTTGTAGCAGGACTAACTGCAAGTGGTGCTGATGTATATTTACTACATGTAACTACTACACCAAGTGTATCATATGTAGTTAGAACAGAAGGCTTTGATTGTGGAATTATGATATCTGCGAGCCATAATCCTTATTATGATAATGGAATAAAGATAGTTAATAAAAGTGGCTCTAAGCTGGAGGCTGAAGTAGAGGACCTGATTGAAGAATATATTGATGGGCCTGTTGATAGGATACCACTAGCTACAAGAGAAAATATAGGTAAGACTGTTGACTATGCTATAGGAAGAAACCGTTATATTGGTTATCTTATATCTCTTGCAACCCGTTCTTTTAGAGGGAAAAGGGTAGGTCTAGATCTAGCTAATGGCTCAGCAACTTCTATTGCTAAGGGAGTTTTTGATGCTATTGGTGCAAAAACCTATGTAATAGCTGCAGAGCCCGATGGAACAAATATTAATAAAAACTGTGGCTCGACTCATATGGAGAATTTGCAAAGATTTGTTGTAGAAAACCAGCTTGATGTAGGTTTTGCCTATGATGGAGATGCAGATAGATGTTTGGCTGTTGATGAAATGGGCAATATTATTGATGGGGACCTTATTATGTACCTATGTAGTGTATATATGAAGGAAAAAAACGATCTTGCCAATAATACCCTTGTTACAACTGTAATGTCAAATATGGGACTTTATAAGGCCTTGGACCGTAAGGGTATTAATTATGTGCAGACAGCTGTAGGAGATAAGTATGTATATGAGAATATGTTAGCTAATGGCCACTCCATCGGAGGAGAGCAGTCAGGGCATATAATCTTTGCTAAGCATGGTGCTACAGGAGATGGTATTTTAACCTCCTTAAAGATTATGGAAGTTATGCTTGAAAGTAAGGCAAAGCTATCAGAACTCTGCAAGGACTTAATTGTTTTTCCACAACTACTTGTAAATGTTAGAGTAAAGGATAAAAGTGCAGTAGGCGAGGATCCTGTGGTAAAGGAATTAATCGAAAGGCTAGAAAGCCAGCTTGGCGCGGATGGTAGGATTCTGGTAAGAGAGAGTGGAACAGAGCCCTTGATTCGTGTTATGGTTGAAGCTAAATCAGATGACCTGTGTAAAGAAATAGTAGATAAGATTGTTGAAAAGATAAGAGAACAAGGACATGAGCTTGATGAGTAGGCAAAAAACAATGGAAATAAAAATATAGTATTTACAGAAGCCTTATGTTATAATATACTAATGTCAAAATGTCTGCAAAACAATGCGTAATGTACTTTACGGGAGATATGTAATTTTATGTCGGATAAAAGTATATATAACCCCATGTCATTTACACTGATAATAAAGGTACATAATACAAGGAGGAAACTAAAATGAGTTTACAGGTTGAAAAATTAGAGAAGAATATGGCAAAGCTTACTATAGAGGCTTCTGCAGAAGAGTTTGAGAAGGCTATTGAGAAGGCATATCAAAAGAGTAAAAATAAGATTAATGTTCAGGGCTTTCGTAAGGGAAAGGCGCCTTTAGCTTTAGTTGAAAAGATGTATGGTGCCAGCATTTTTTATGAAGATGCAGCTAATGAGATTATTCCAATGGCTTATGAGAAGGCTGCTCTTGAAAGCGAGCTTGAGATTGTGTCAAGACCAGAAATTGATGTGGTACAGATAGAGAAAGGAAAACCCTTTATTTTTACTGCAGAAGTTGCAATTAAGCCGGAGGTTACTCTAGGCGATTATAAGGGAATACAGGTAGAGAAAAAAGAAGTGACTGTAACTGATGAAGAGGTTATGGACCGTATTGAAAAAGAACGGGAGCAGAACTCCAGAATGCTTACAGTAGATGACAGACCAATCCAGAAGGATGACATAGCTGTAATTGATTTTGAAGGATTTGTAGATGGAGAACCTTTTGAAGGTGGTAAGGCTGAGGGGCATTCTTTGACTATTGGCTCTGGTTCATTTATAGATAATTTTGAGGACCAATTAATTGGTAAGTCAATAGGCGATGTGCTTGATGTAAATGTTACATTCCCTGAGGAGTATCATTCAGAGGAATTAGCTGGCAAGCCTGCTGTTTTCAAGGTTAAGATTAATGAAATAAAGGCTAAAGAGCTTCCTGAGTTAGACGATGATTTTGCTCAAGATGTATCTGAATTTGATACATTAGATGAATATAAAGAAAATATTAAGGCTACACTTAAGGAAAGTAAAGAGAAGGAACTAAAGACTGCTAAGGAAAATGAAATAGTTGATAAGATTATTGAAAATGCAAGCATGGATATTCCAGAGCCTATGATTGAGTCACAGGTTAATCAGATGGCAGAAGATTTTGCCCAGAGAATGAGCTATCAGGGGCTTTCCTTAGACCAGTACTTCCAGTTTACAGGAATGGATTCTCGTAAATTTATTGAAAGCTTAAGACCACAGGCATTAAAGCGTATACAAAGTCGTCTCGTTTTAGAGGCTATAGTTAAGGCAGAGGGTATCCAAGTCTCTGAGGAAGAATTAGATAAGGAATTGACTGAGATGGCAACTATGTATAAGATGGAAATAGATAAGTTAAAAGAAATGATTGGCGACAAGGAAAAAGAGCAGATTGAGGCGGATATTGCAGTACAAAAGGCTGTAGATTTTGTTCTGGAAGCTTCTGTAGAAGCCTAGTTATAGACAAAATCTATAGGTTTAACATATGATAAATTACATTTGCTATAAACATTTGTTAATAACAGGATCAAAGAAAGAAGGAGGAAATTAATATGAGTTTAGTACCTTATGTCATAGAGCAAACTAGCCGTGGTGAAAGAAGCTACGATATATTTTCAAGATTATTAAAGGAAAGAATTATTTTTCTTGGAGAAGAAGTTACTGATACAGCTGCTAGCATAATCGTTGCACAGCTACTTTTCTTGGAATCTGAGGATCCAGGCAAGGATATTAACTTTTATATTAACAGTCCTGGAGGGTCCGTAACCGCAGGTATGGCTATCTATGATACTATGAACTACATTAAATGTGATGTATCTACTATATGTATAGGTATGGCTGCAAGTATGGGAGCATTTTTGCTAGCAGGCGGTGCAAAAGGAAAGCGTTTAGCCTTACCTAATGCTGAGGTTATGATTCATCAGCCTTCAGGTGGAGCCAGAGGACAGGCGACTGATATTAAGATTGTTGCAGATAATATTATGAGAACTAAGAAAAAGATTAATGAAATATTAGCAGCAAACACTGGTAAACCCCTTGATGTAATTGAAGTGGATACTGAAAGAGATTTTTATATGAGTGCAGAAGAGGCACAAAATTATGGTATTATCGATGGCATTTTAGCCAAGAGATAAATATAGTGATTTTGCACTACAAAGAGATGAGGTGAGATGGCAATGGCAGGAAAAGTAGATGACAGAAAGCAACTTAGATGTTCATTTTGTAATAAGACGCAGGATCAAGTCAGAAAACTGATTGCCGGACCTGGAGTGTATATCTGTGATGAATGCATAGAAATATGTAGTGAAATCATTGAAGAGGAATTTGACGGAGATATTCTGATGGATTCAGATATTAATCTGTTAAAGCCAGCTGAAATAAAAAGCTTTTTAGATGAACATGTAATTGGACAGGATGATGCCAAGAAGGTATTATCTGTAGCAGTATATAACCATTATAAAAGAGTTTTGGCAGAAAAGGACTTAGATGTTGAGCTTCAAAAGAGCAATATCTTAATGGTAGGGCCTACAGGCTCAGGAAAGACTTATCTGGCTCAGACCTTGGCGAAGCTTCTTAATGTACCTTTTGCAATTGCAGATGCTACGGCACTTACTGAGGCCGGTTATGTAGGTGAGGATGTTGAGAATATCCTTCTAAAGATAATTCAAGCCGCTGATTTTGATGTTGAACGAGCCCAGTATGGGATTATATATATTGATGAGATTGATAAAATAACTAGAAAATCTGAAAACACATCAATTACTCGGGATGTATCAGGTGAAGGAGTACAGCAGGCATTACTTAAGATACTTGAGGGTACGGTAGCTTCTGTACCACCTCAGGGTGGAAGAAAGCATCCCCACCAGGAATTTATACAAATAGATACAACTAATATCTTGTTTATATGTGGTGGAGCTTTTGATGGACTAGAAAAGATTGTTGAATCCAGAATAGGTAAGAAATCTATAGGATTTAATGCGCAAATCTCCGATAAAAACAAGGCCAATATAGGAGAGCTATTTCGACAGGTTATGCCCCAGGACCTAATAAAATTTGGACTGATACCAGAATTTGTTGGGCGTGTGCCTGTAAGTGTAGCCTTAGATGCTCATGATGAGGCGGCCCTTATGAGGATTCTGGTAGAACCAAAAAACGCCATTATAAAGCAGTATAAGAAACTGTTTGAAATAGACGGTGTTGAGCTTGAGTTCGAAGAGGCAGCTATAGAGGAAATAGCTAAAAAAAGCTTTAGCAGAAAGATAGGAGCCAGAGGACTACGTGCGATTATGGAATCTGCTATGATGGATACCATGTATACTGTTCCGTCGGAAACAGACATAGTCAAATGTATAATAACTAAAGAAGTTATTCTTGGTACTGAAAAGCCAAAGCTAGTTATGGGAGAGGAAGGCATGATTAGAAGGCCATCCATAAAGCGAGCTACAAAGAAGAGTAAGGGCGAAATTGCCTAAAAGTTTATATGATTATAAGTGGGTAACTAGGCTCTGTTAATGCACTTTACCTTGTGTATGGGGACCTAGCTTACCCATTTTAATTTCTTGGAGGGAACATGATGATAATTAAGAATGTAAATCTTGAAACAGTATGTGGTATAACAAGCGTTCTTCCTGAAAATGATAAGCCTGAGATTGCATTTGCTGGTAAATCAAATGTAGGAAAATCTTCATTAATTAATAGTCTGATAAACCGTAAAGCCTTGGCAAGAACATCATCACAGCCTGGAAAGACTCAGACCATTAATTATTATAATATCAATGATACCTTGTATTTTGTGGATCTTCCTGGCTATGGCTATGCAAAGACAGCAGAGACTATAAGAGAGAAATGGGGCAAGATGGTAGAAGGGTATCTAATGACATCTAAGCAATTAAAGCTTGTATTTCTGCTTATTGATATCCGGCATGAGCCCTCGCAAAACGATATAAGTATGTATCAGTGGATTGTGTATCATGGCTTTATGCCAGTAATAATTGCAACAAAAATGGACAAGCTTAAAAGAAGTCAGATAGCAAAGCATGTAAAAATGATTAGAGAAGGCTTAGGGGCTGGAGCAGAGACAAAAATATTCCCCTTTTCTTCATTAACGAAGCAGGGGAAAGATGAAGTTTGGGCCTATATTGAGGATGTGTGCGGTTTATCAAATACAGAAGAATTAGTTTAGAAGAGATGACATTAGGTAGCCATATATATCTGAGCTTTTATCGCTCCAATTATTGCATATGGCCTTGGCCTCCTCTTCGGTGGGGACACTGAGAGTCAAGTCAATGATGCTTGAATCTCGTTCGATTACACTTAGTCTTACAGAGAACTCACCTTTTTTTACTTGATAGTAGTCAGCTGGAGAGGAAATCTCTTCTTTAAGCTCGTATTTGTTCTGTGTTAGATAATTTTCAATATCTTCTTTAATACCTGATGAGATTAAATTATCAAAGAAAAGAAGTGTTTCGTTTCCGCTATCAGTAATTAAGTACAGAGAGCTGTTCCGTATTGTCTTTACTGCTATATATTCATCATCCAGCAGCTCTGAGATTGCTCTTTGAATATTAAAGTAATTAGTATACTCTTTTTCGAGTATAAAGGCTGTTAGTTGTGCATTGGAAAGTGGGAAATCTACCCGGCTCAAAATGTACAAAATCATTAATTTATATAACATAAAGGTATCAGATGGCATTATAATAGCTCCTTATCGTAGTATTTTCCTTGCCATGTATCTATTTCCTTCATTTTCTTATGAAGGGAGTTAAGTACAAGTCTTTTGTTGCTGCTCCATAATGGAGCAAGAAGAATTTTTTTGGGACCGTCACCAGTAAGCCGATGTATTACTAGGTCTTTGGGAAGACGCTCAAGACAAGAAATCACCAAATCTATATATTCATCCATTGATAAAGTGTGTAATGAATTATCTTCTAAGTAGATAGTGGCCAGATCGGTTCCCTTTAGTATGTGGAGTAGCTGTAGCTTTATTCCATGGACGAGTCCTTGATTTGAAAGATGGCCAATGTATTCCATAGTCTTTAACATATCATTTTTTGTTTCTCTTGGCAAGCCAAGAATGGTATGAACTATCACCTTAACACTTATTAAGTGGAGTCTTTCTACTGCCTTATGGAAGATGGAAAGATCATATCCTCGCCGAATCCATTTTGCCGTATCATCATGAATTGTTTGAAGCCCAAGCTCTATCCAGACTGGCTTTTTCTTATTAAGCTTATCTAATAAAGAAAGGATATCATCATCCAGGCAGTCGGGCCTTGTAGCTATAGAGAGGATGGCTATATCCGGATGTTTTATTGCTTCCTGGAAAATACTTTCTAGATAGGAAACCGGAGCATGGGTATTGGTGTAGGCCTGGAAGTAGGCAATATACTGTATCGGTTGATTAGAAGGAAGTTTATTAATAACAAGTTTTTTGGCTTCTTCAATTTGCTTAGTGATAGATAGTTGTTGGGGACTAGTAAAATCACCAGACCCACCCTGACTACAAAAGATGCAGCCCCTGTAATCAAGTGTACCATCCCTATTTGGACAAGTCATTCCTCCATTTAGTGATAGTTTATATAGTTTTTTACCAAAAGAACTTTTTAGGTTAAAATCTAGGGAGTGGTATCTTTTGTCTCCCCAAAAAGGTTGTTTATCAAGATTGTTTAACATACTTTATTCCTATATTTATTGTAAATTTTTCTATTATATATTAAGATTGTTTTAATATATAACTAATTAAAGTAATGATAGCACCAGAAGCAAGGGAAATCAAGTGAGATGTGAAATCGTTTAAATGAAAATGTTTTACTTTATTTACAAAAAGGTGTATAATAGGATATGCATAATTAAGGATAAGTAATCCTTCGTAATTTTCTATATCATATCTTCCCCCACATATTTCAATCTGGATAGAATCCATCAAATAATCAAAGGAGCTGAACTAATGGAAATTCAATATAATTCAATGACTCTTGTTAAGTTAAGAGAACTTGCAAAAGAAAAGGGAATGAAAAATATTGCTTCGCTTAAAAAAAGTGAACTAATTGAAGTGCTAAAAAGAAATGATGAAGATGAAGCTGCTAATACTGAAGGCACAAAGAAGATGAGTAATGAAAACAATATAACCAATGAACAGGCAGCTCCTGTAGCCTCTAAGGAAGAAGACAGGCACTCTGGATATTCGGAGGTGGAGCAGCTGGATAGTGGAGAGACGAAGGAGGGTATTCTTGAGGTATTACCAGATGGCTATGGTTTTATAAGATGTGATAACTACCTACCTGGAGGAAATGACGTCTATGTATCTCCTGCCCAGATTAGGAGATTTAACTTAAAGACGGGAGACATAGTTATGGGTAATACTAGGATTAAAAGTCAAAACGAGAAATTCTCTGCACTTTTATACATCCGATCAGTTAACGGTATCCATCCCAATGAAGCACAAAAGAGACCTAGATTTGAAGATTTGACACCTGTATTTCCCAATGAGAGAATCCATCTTGAAACTCCAGGAACAGGAGTAGCTATGCGTATGGTAGATTTGATNTCACCCATAGGCAAGGGGCAAAGGGGTATGATTGTATCTCAACCTAAGACTGGTAAGACAACNNTATTAAAGCAGATAGCAAAAGCCATAACAAGAAATCACCAGGAAATGAAGCTTATTATACTTTTGATAGATGAAAGACCTGAGGAAGTTACTGATATTAAGGAATCAATTGAGGGTAAAAATGTGGAAGTTATTTATTCTACATTTGATGAGCTTCCTGAAAACCATAAGAGAGTATCAGAAATGGTTATTGAAAGAGCAAAGCGTCTAGTAGAACATAAGAAGGATGTTGTAATTTTATTAGACAGTATAACCAGGCTTGCTAGGGCTTATAACTTAACTGTTTCGCCTAGTGGTAGGACCTTATCTGGTGGACTTGATCCTGCAGCTCTTTATATGCCAAAGAAGTTTTTTGGCGCGGCAAGAAACATGAGAGAGGGTGGCAGTCTTACAATACTTGCGACTGCGCTGGTGGATACTGGTAGTCGTATGGATGATGTTGTATTTGAAGAGTTTAAAGGTACAGGTAATATGGAGCTGGTTCTTGACCGAAGCTTATCAGAAAAACGCATATTCCCAGCAATTGATTTACCAAGATCAAGCACAAGGCGAGAAGACTTACTGCTTACACGGCCAGAGTTAGAAGCTACTTATCTTATTAGAAAGGCTCTTGGGGGCATGAAATCTGATGAGGCCTTAGAGAGAATTATTGATATGTTTATAAGAACAAGAACTAATGCTGAATTTATTGAGATTATAAAGAAGACTAAAATTGTTTTTTAGGTATTGCAATAGAAAAACAGCTATGATATAATTAATAAGCTGTTTATAAGGACGAACAATTCTATATAGACTTATATAAAATTATATTAGTAGTTAAGAGGTGAAATCATGAAGACAGAAATTCAACCAAAATATTTTCAGGCAAAGGTATCTTGTAACTGTGGTAATGAATTTGTAACAGGATCAACCAAGGAAGAAATTCGTGTTGAGATTTGTTCAAAATGCCATTCTTTTTATACTGGCCAGCAAAAGACTGCTGCTGCTCGTGGAGCGATTGAGAAGTTTAATCGTAGATATGGTATTAAACAGGACACTAATTAGGTACTTTTATAGAGCGTTAAAAATTGGGTTGAGGTTTGTTTCCTCAGCCTATTTTTAAATATCCACTTAAAGAATAATTTGTTTACAATTATCTATTAATAAATTAATTTACAAGAAAGGCTTGGGATAAAAATGAAACCATCCGGTATTGGGGGTATGGCTGTTATCGAAGGCGTTATGATGAAAAATAAGGATGAATACGCCATAGCAGTTCGTAAACCAAACAATGAAATTACTGTAGACAAGAAGAAACACAAGGATTTTGGAGAGAAGGTAAAGCTGTTTAAGCTACCAATTTTTAGAGGAATTCTGGCCTTTGTCGACTCAATGGTAATCGGAGTTAAGGTATTGAACTTTTCAGCAAGCTTTTTTGATGAAGAAGAAGAAAGTAAAAAGCCTAAGAAGGAAAGTTCTGAAAAAGTTAATGCCTTACTAATGGTATTGGCTGTAATAGCATCTTTTGCAATCTCAGTCTTTTTATTTATGGTCTTGCCAGTATTCATATCTGATGTGTTTACTAGATGGACAGACAGTGATTTTCTTATTTTACTTTTGGAAGGATTAATTAGGGTTACTATATTTATAGCTTATGTTATTGCCGCTTCTCAGATGAAGGAGATAAAGAGGGTGTTTATGTATCATGGTGCAGAGCATAAGACTATTAATTGCCTTGAGAATGGTTTTGAGCTTACCGTTGAAAATGTGAAATGGCAGTCGAAAGCTCATAAACGTTGTGGCACTAGCTTCATGCTTCTTATTATGTTTATAAGCCTTGTTTTTTTCATGATTTTTAGACCGGAAACACTTGTTTTAAGAATTGTTTCAAGGGTTTTATTTGTACCTATTATTGCTGGAGTATCATATGAGTTTATTCGCTTAGCAGGTAAAAGTGATAATATTATCGTTAATATAATAAGTAAACCTGGCTTGTGGATGCAGGCTCTAACAACTAAAGAACCTGATGATGATATGATTGAAGTTGCAATTAAGTCGGTTGATACTATATTTGACTGGAGAGGTTTTCTAGAGACAGAAGAAAGTGAAGAACCAGGAAAGCAAATACAGGCTAGAGAAGATAAGGCTGAGGAAAAGCCAAAAGTAAGTGCAAGTGAGGCTAATAAGGATTCTCAAGCTAAGAAGAATCATAAGGTTAAAAAAGCCAATAAAACTTCTGAAACTAATAAAAAAGACATAGCTAGTAACGAATATGCTGCGACTTCTGAGATAAGCGAAGCCAGTTCTGCTAATGATTATGAAGAAGATGACGAGATATTAAGAGCCCTTGATAAATACCTTGATTTTAGTGAGGATGATTAATCTTCGTAGACCGGAGGGCAAAGATTGATTATATGAGTACTTATAAAGAATTATTGAAGACTGCCTATGAATTCCTAAAGAGTAATGGGGTAGCGGATGCCGATGTGGATTCTTGGTATCTGCTGACCCATGTTTTTGGATTAAGTAGAGTGGAATTTTTCATACACGGACAAGAGATATGTCCTAAGGATAAAGCGAAAGAGTATATGAAATTAATAGAAAAGAGAGCTAACCATATACCACTTCAATATCTTCTAGGAACACAGGAGTTTATGGGGCTAGAGTTTGAGGTCAATGAGGATGTCTTAATCCCAAGGCAGGAAACCGAGCTTTTAGTGGAAGAGGTCTTGAAGCTTTCTAATAATAAATCTGTGCTTGATTTATGCACTGGTTCGGGATGTATAATAATATCTCTGGCAAAGCTAGGGTGTTTGAAACGGGCTGTTGGTGTAGACATATCTGAAAAAGCATTGCAGGTTGCAGATAGGAATAGAAAAGTCCATAAGGCAGAAGTGGAGTTTATTAAGAGTGATTTGTTTGATAAGCTTGAAGGTAAGTATGATATTATCATATCAAATCCACCCTATATTAAATCTCTTGACCTAGCTTCATTAATGCCTGAGGTTAAGGATTGGGAGCCTGTTCTTGCACTTGACGGTGGACCTGATGGTCTTAGATTTTATAAAAAGATAATAAGTGACCTTTATAGGTTTTTGAATCCAGGNGGCCATGTTTTTTTTGAAATTGGATATGATCAAGGCCAGGCTGTTAAGAGTATGCTACAAAGTGCTGGATTAACTGATGTTGATATAAAGAAGGACTATAGTGGACATGACCGTATTGTGTATGGAAGACTAGTTTTGAATTAGAGTAATGGAGGAGTAAATATGTTTGATCGTTTAGAGGATATTCTTATAAGATATAAGGAAATCGAAGAGGAATTGTCAAATCCTAATGTAGTTAATGATCAGAAACGCTATAGAGATTTGATGAAGGAACAATCAGATCTTACAGATATTGTTAATAAATATCTTGAGTATAAAGAATACAAAAAGACTATGGAAGATAGTCTTCTTATGCTAGATGAGGAAACTGATGAGGAAATTCGTGAGCTTGCCAGAGAAGAGCTTAACGAGAGCAAAACAATGATTAGCCAGATAGAGGAAGAGCTTAAAATCCTACTTCTTCCTAAGGATCCCAATGATGATAAGAACGTTATAGTTGAAATCAGAGCTGGTGCAGGAGGAGATGAGGCTGCTCTTTTTGCCGCGGAGTTATATCGTATGTATGTAATGTATGCAGAACGAAGTAATTGGAAGATTGATATGATGAACCTTAATGAGAATGGAATAGGCGGATTTAAGGAAGTTGTATTTATGATTAACGGTAAGGGCGCATATTCCAAACTTAAATATGAAAGTGGAGTCCATCGTGTTCAGAGGGTTCCTGTTACAGAATCTGGCGGTAGAATTCATACCTCAACATCAACAGTTGCAATTATGCCTGAGGCTGATGAGGTGGATGTTGAGCTTGATCTGAATGACTGTAAATTTGATGTCTTTAGGTCTTCAGGCAACGGAGGACAGAGCGTTAATACAACAGACTCTGCAGTAAGGCTAACCCATGTACCTACAGGAATTGTTATTTCATGCCAGGATGAAAAGTCTCAATTAAAGAATAAGGATAAGGCAATTAAGATACTTCGTTCTCGTCTTTATGAATTGGAGATGGAGAAGGCTCAAAGTGCAGAGGCTGAGTCAAGAAAGAGTCAGATTGGTACAGGAGATCGTTCAGAAAAGATTAGAACCTATAACTTTCCACAGGGAAGAATTACTGATCATAGGATAAAGCTTACCCTTCACCAGATTGAGAATGTATTAAATGGAGACCTTGATGAGATTATTGATAGCCTGATTGCAGCAGATCAAGCAGCAAAGCTAAGTAAAATGCAAGAGGATAGTTAATATGAGTCATTCGGTAATCACCAGCTTTAATAACCCTCAGATAAAAAATCTAAACCTACTACAAAAAAAGGCTAGGGCCCGTAAGGACCAAGGCCTATTTGTGGTGGAGGGCATAAAGATGTTTGAGGAGGCAAGGGAGGCTGGGATTCTGGTTAAGGCTTATATTTCTGAGAGTTTTTATCAGGAGAAACTTGATAAACAGGATTTTTTTATTGGACTTGATTATGAGATAGTAGCAGACTCGGTAATAAAGCAGGTGGCAGACACCATGACTCCACAGGGTATTATGGGAACTGTAAGAATGCCAATATATAGATTGGACCAAATGATATCTAAAAACAAGGGATTTTTAATTTTACTAGAGGACATAAGAGATCCGGGCAATATGGGGACTATAATACGTACAGCAGAGGCGGCTGGAGTTACAGGGATTATCCTAAATAGGTCCTGTGCAGATATATTTCAGCCTAAAGTAGTAAGGTCAACTATGGGTTCTATTTATCGTCTTCCATATTATGAGGTGGATAATTATATAGAGTTTTTGCCACGACTTAAGAGTCATGGATATACACTATATGCGGCACATTTATCAGGCCAATCTTATGATTGCCAGGATGGCCATCTGGATAAATGTGGTTTGTTAATAGGAAATGAGGCAAAGGGATTGTCAGATGAGGCTAGTAACTATGCCGACAAGTTAGTAAGAATCCCTATGGCTGGTAAGGTGGAATCCCTAAATGCGGCTATTGCAGCTGCGATATTAATGTATGAGTTGGCAAGGCAGATGAAAATTGATATAGATTAAAGTTTAATTAAAAACGACGGATACTATTGTATTAGTTGTAATAATTATATAGAATAAGGATNTAGCATAAAAGAAAGGGGGAATTGAGAAAGATGAATCAACTTGCATGGCTTATTATCTTGGCAGTATTAATATTAATTGAAATAATAACTCTTGGTCTAACCACAATTTGGTTTGCAGGTGGAGCCTTAGTTGCATTTATAGTTTCATTATTCTATGACAACTTGGTTTTGGAAGTCATTTTATTCTTATTAATATCCCTAGTTTTATTGTATTTTACAAGACCAGTTGTAAAGAAGTATTTTAATTCTACCCGTATTAGGACAAATTACTCAGCAATAATTGGACGGGAGGCACTTGTTACTACCACGATTAATAATATAAAGGGTACTGGACTAGCTCTTGTAGGTGGTCAGGAGTGGACTGCAAGGTCAATTAACGATGAGGTAATAGAAAAGGGAACAAAGGTAATAGTTGAGAGTATTTCAGGAGTTAAATTAATTGTAAGTATAAAGAAGGAGGGATAAGATTGCCAGTAGAAGCCATATTAGTTATTTTCGCAATACTTATTTTACTAATCATTTCATCATGTGTAAGAATAGTTCCTCAGGCTAATGCATATATTTTGGAGCGCCTTGGAGGATATCAAGCAACTTGGGAGGTAGGATTACACTTTAAGTTACCCTTGATAGACAAAGTAGCCAAAAGAGTACTACTGAAGGAACAGGTGGCAGACTTTATGCCCCAGTCTGTGATTACTAAGGATAATGTAACCATGAAGATTGATACAGTGGTGTTTTTTCAAATTACAGATCCTAAGCTATACACCTATGGTGTAGAGAATCCAATAATGGCAATAGAGAACTTAACAGCAACTACCCTGAGAAATATTATTGGAGACCTTGAGCTTGATGAGACCTTGACATCAAGGGAGCATATTAATTCAAGGATGAGGATAATTATTGACGAAGCTACTGACCCTTGGGGAATTAAAATAACTCGTATTGAGCTTAAGAATATTATTCCTCCTGCGGCTATTCAGGATGCCATGGAAAAGCAAATGAAGGCTGAAAGAGAGCGTAGGGAGGCAATTCTTATAGCAGAAGGACAGAAAAAATCAGCAATTCTTGTTGCGGAAGGGAATAAGGAATCAGCTATTCTTAATGCAGAGGGTGAGAAGGAGTCAGCCATACTTCGTGCTGAGGCCAAGAAAGAAGCCATGATTAGAGAAGCAGAAGGTGAGGCTGAAGCAATTTTCCAGATACAGAAGGCTAGGGCTGAAGGTATTAAGTTCCTTAAGGAGTCAGATCCTACTCAAGCAGTACTTCAATTAAGGAGTATGGAAGCATTTGAAAAAGCTGCTGATGGTAAGGCAACTAAGATAATTATTCCTTCTGAAATCCAGAGCATAGCAGGNTTGGCTAAGTCTATGGTAGAAGTAATTAAGAGCGAGTAGCTATAAGCTTGTAAGTTTACTAGTTATTAAAGGGTGCTTAAGGTATGTGACCTATACTCTAGGCATCCTTTTATATGTAATAATAAATAAGCTACTATTACATAAAAATGTCTTAGTAAATTGAAGATAATTGTATTGTTTTCTAAAGATGTCTATATCATTATTTTTCACTTGATTTATTATAAATGAATGGTATAGTATTTAGAGGGACGTGTAAATATATAACAAAATGTGGTTTTAGTAATGAAGGTGAGAAAAATGAAAAAGATAAAAAAATTTATAGTATCACCATATGGTATAGCAGGTCTATTTGCCTTAAAAATGATGGTTTATTATGCCTTAATAGATGTAAGACGTATGGAGCTAATCTTGATTCTAATTAGTATGGCTGTATGGGGAATAATATTCGTACTTTTTGGAAGATGTGGATTGAAGCGTAAATCTCTTATATTTTTACTGGTATATACAATGCTAAGTCTTGTTATGTTTGCTGATACTATGTATTTTAATTATTATAACCAGACTGTATCCATAAGACAGCTTTGGCAGGCGAAGGCAGTTACAGCTGTGCCACAGAGTTTTTTAGCTACTCTGATTCCGGCCAGCTTCCTATTATTTGTGGATATTCCCTTCGTATACTACTCTTTTATAAAATACTCAAAAAGATTTCATAATATGGACCTGGCTTCCCACAAAAAACTTAAGGTGGTGGCTTATTTATTGGTTTTGCTTATAGTAATATCAATTGCAAATCCATTTGGTTCACCTGCAGTAGCCAGAGTTAAAAGTATGGAGTTTTTTACAAACCATGTGGGAGATATTTATGAGACAATAGTGGACAATCTATCCAAGTCNGAAATGGATGAGGATGAGATACTTGAGGTTGTTAATGACAATATACAGGAACCAATAAAACCCAAGTTCAATCAGATTGGGAAGGGAAAGAATTTGATTGTAATTCAGCTGGAAGCTTTTCAGGACTTTGTTATTAATGCTGAGTATAATGGTCAGGAGATTACTCCTAACCTAAATAAATTGATAGATAGTGATAGTATTTACTTTGATAATTATTTTTCGAATACTGGTAAGGGTAATACAGCAGATGCTGAGTTTACTAGCCTAAATAGCATATATCCATTGATAAATGGAGAAATATATCGTCTTTATGAGGAAAATACATTTAATGGTTTGCCCTGGCTTCTGAGAGAACAGGGTTATAGGGCTTTTGCAGTTCATGGATTTGAGGGTGAATTCTGGAATAGAGAATCTGCATATCCCTATCAGGGATTCCAAGATTATATCAGTATGGAAGATATGGAACAGGATGAAATTATCGGTATGGGTATATCAGATAAGTCTATGTTTAGACAGCTTATACCTATATTAAAGAACCAAGAGGATCCTTTTTTTGCTTTTGTAGTAACCTTAACTAATCATCACCCTTATATTCTTGAAGAGGAATATAGGTCATTAGAGATTCGAGAGCAAGATGTAGATACAAAGTTCGGTGACTATCTACAGACTGTACGTTATACAGATGAGGCTATTGGACAATTTATTGAGGACTTGAAGCTAGCAGGCTTATACGAGAATACAGTTATAGCCCTTTATGGTGATCATCATGGACTTAACTGTGGTATGGAGGATGTGAATGAAAGTGTCAGCAATTATATAGGAAGAACTTATGATTATGACGAGATGCTGAATGTTCCATTGATAATTCATTTGCCTGGGACAGATATTAAAGAAACCATTCACACTACTGGAGGGCAAATTGATTTCTTGCCTACCATAGCAAATATAATGGGGTTAGACCTTGAAAACACCTTATATTTAGGCCAGGATTTGACCAATGTGGATAAGGGTTTTGTTGCATTTACTACTTATCTTTTTGAAGGTTCCTTCGCTAATAATGAGGTAGTATTTCAGATGTCTAGAGAAGAGGTTTTTGAGGATAGTAGAGCATGGCGGATAGGAACCAATGAAGAGGTGGATGTGTCTTCATATAGAGAGGATTATGAAAAGGCCCTTCTACTTAAAAAGACATCTAAGGAGATGCTAGAACAGGATTTAATTAAAAAAATAATAAGCCACTAATAAGTTTTTACCCAAGTAAGCACAAGAAAAAAGTTTACTTGGGTAAAATTCTCTTGACAATGCTTGTGAATTATAATAATGTATAAATAAACATTAACGACTTATAAATATAAGTCGAATTTAGTATTGGAGGGCTAGGTATGAATTTACAAGGGCGACACTTACTTACATTAAAGGATTATTCTAAAGAGGAAATAGAATATCTACTTAATCTATCTGAAGACTTAAAGGATAAGAAAAAAAGAGGAATACTTGGAGAGAGCTTAAAGGGAAAAAATATTGCCTTAATTTTTGAAAAGCCATCAACAAGAACAAGGTGTGCATTTACAATTGGATGTATAGATGAAGGAGGCCATCCTGAGTATTTGGGTAAGGGTGATATCCAACTGGGCCATAAGGAAAGTATAGAGGATACAGCAAGAGTTCTTGGTAGAATGTTTGATGGAATACAATTTCGTGGTTTTTCTCATGAAAGTGTAGAGCAATTAGCTAAATATAGTGGCGTGCCAGTATGGAATGGTTTGACTGACAATTATCACCCAACTCAAATCCTAGCTGATTTATTGACATTAAAAGAACAGTTTGGTAAGCTTGAGGGGTTGAACTTAGTGTATGCAGGAGATGGTAGGAATAATATGGCCAATAGCTTACTAATTGGTTCATCCAAAATGGGTATTAATATTACTATCTTATCTCCAGAATCTCTGTGGCCCGATAAGGACCTAATTGATATCTGTCAGGCTTACGCAAAGCTTTCGGGAAGTGAGATTAAGCTTACTGAACAGGTGGAGGATGTAGAGGGCGCAGATGCTATATATACAGANGTATGGTGCTCTATGGGCGAAGAGGATTTGGCTACTGAAAGGATTAAGTTATTAAAGCCTTATCAGGTAAATGATGATCTCCTATCTAAGACAGGTAAGTCCCATACCATAGTATTACATTGTCTTCCTGCAGTTAAAGGAAATGAAGTAACCTATGATGTCTTTGAGAGGTTTAGTAAGGTTATATTTGACCAGGCAGAGAACCGCATGCACACTATCAAAGCAGTCATGGTAGCGACTTTGGGAAAGCAATAAGCTAGTATAATAATAAGGAGTCTTATATATGTATCAAGACAGAGTTGTTTTATGTGCAAGTAATTCCTATAAAAAAAAGTTCTATATAAATGAGGATTTTCAGATGCTTCCGGAGCAGATTAAACAGGAGCTTAATATAATGTGTGTACTTTTTACTGAGGATGTAGGTGGTGTTTTATCCTTAGAATTTGATGAAGATGGAGTTTTACTGTTTAAGGTAGATGTAGAAGAAGGGGATTATTTTTTTGATGAGATAGGTAGTGCACTAAAAGTAAAGGAAATCCAGAGGACTAAGAAGGAATTATTGCAGGCTTTAGAGTTATACTATAGGGCATTCTTCCTTGACGAGGACATATCTAAACTTTTATAGGTGATCAATAAATATTCATTGTTTGTGTATATTATTTATAATGAGATCTGTCTAAATGTATAGGTGGTTAGAAATTGTATCCTATGCAGGTTAGAAGAAAGGTATGGTTATTTTATGGTTTTTGTTATTGATGTAGGAAATACAAATATAATAATGGGTGTTTTTGATGGTAATGATTTAAAAGCAAAATTCACATTGACTACACAAGTAAATAGAAGCTCTGATGAATTTGGACTTTATATAGTGGATCTTTTGAAATTAAAGGGAATAGATAAAGAAGATATTAATACTGTAGCAATATCGTCAGTAGTTCCTAGGGTTAATTATTCCCTTAGTTTGGGCATTAGTAAGTATTTGGGTCTGACCCCAATAAGTATTGGTGTAGGAACAAAGACAGGTATTAAAATACCCATACCAAATCCTAAGGAGGTAGGAGCAGACCGGGTGGCTGATGCAGTAGGAGCTTATGAGATTTACGGCGGTCCTGTTCTTGTGGCTGATTTTGGATCAGCCAATAAGTATGACTTAATAACTGAGGATGGCTCTCTTATTGCAGCTGTAACCAGTCCTGGTCTAAAAATGTCTGCAAAAGCTATGTGGTCAGGAACGGCTAAGCTTCCTGAGGTTGAGATAGCTTTACCTAACACTATTTTGGCTAAGGATACTGTTACTAGTATGCAGGCAGGCCTTGTATTTGGATGTATTGGTGCAACAGAATATATAATAAAAAGAATGCTTAAGGAAGCAGACATAGAAAAATGTACTGTTGTGGCTACAGGAGGCTTAGGAAGAATCATAGCAAGCAATACAGATGTGATAGATATATACGATCCGGATTTGCTATTAAAGGGTTTGAAGTTTATTGCTGACAAAAACAAAAACATGAATAGTTAGAAATAGGAGATTAGATGGGATTTTATATTGGAAATGTAGAGATAAAAGGAAACTTATGTCTAGGTCCAATGGCGGGGGTAACTGACCTGCCATTTCGTTTATTATGTAAGGAACAGGGCGTGGACCTGGTCTATACAGAGATGGTAAGTGCTAAGGGGATTAAGTATGGGAATAAGAATACACAGGAGCTTCTAGAGGTAAAGGATATGGAAAGACCTGTGGCCTTGCAGTTATTTGGTTCTGACCCAGACATCCTGGCTGATACAGCTAAGACAATAGAGGGTATGAACTTTGATATTCTTGATATAAATATGGGATGTCCAGTCCCAAAGGTTGTTAATAACAATGAAGGTTCCGCATTAATGAATAATCCTAGATTAGTTGCAGAAATAGTTAATAAGGTGTCAAAGGCCATAAAAAAGCCTGTCACAGTGAAGATACGTAAGGGGTTTACTGAGGGTAATATAAATGCTGTTGAGATAGGAAAAATAGCAGAGCAAAATGGTGCTGCTGCCATAGCAGTTCATGGAAGGACTAGGGACCAATATTATGGAGGAAAGGCTGATTGGGATATAATCCGCCAAGTAAAGGAAACAGTGTCTATACCTGTAATTGGAAGCGGAGACGTGGCATCAGCTAATGATGCGGTCGATATGTTAAAGCAGACTGACTGCGATGGAATAATGATAGCTAGGGCAGCTAGAGGAAACCCTTGGATATTTTCACAGATTAAGGGATATCTTGATTCTGGCTTAAATATACCTCCACCAAAATGGGAAGAAGTTAAAAAGATGATACTTCGCCATGGAGCATTACTTATAGAATATAAAGGTGAATATATCGGGATGAGAGAAATGAGAAAGCATGTGGCATGGTATACCTCTGGTTATCCTAGGTCGGCAAAACTTAGAAATAGGATAAATGAGATAGAAACCATGGGAGACTTGGAATCTTTAATGGAAGAGTATTTGAGCAATTGGTGAAATTGCCAAATATCGTAGGCAAATAGAATAATTTCTGACAAAATTAACAAAAATAATTAAATTTAAAAAAAAGAATTGATTTTTTATAAATTTAGAGTATAGTATATTTACTAGAAAGACACTTGTTTGCCATACAAGAACAATATTGGAGGATGTATATGGATAAATTAAGAGTAGGTATCCTTGGTGGTACAGGAATGGTAGGACAAAGATTTGTATCCTTACTAGAAAACCATCCTTGGTTTGAGGTGGTTGCTGTGGCAGCTAGCCCAAGAAGTGCTGGTAAGACATATGAAGAGGCAGTAGCTGGTAGGTGGAAGATGAAGACACCTATGCCTAATGAAGTGAAAAGCCTAATAGTAAAGGATGTTAATGATATATCTCAGTTAACTAATGAGGTCGATTTTGTATTTAGTGCTGTGGATATGACAAAGGAAGAGATAATGGCTATAGAGGAGGCATATGCAAAGACAGGTACTCCTGTGGTTTCTAACAATAGTGCTCATAGATGGACTCCCGATGTTCCTATGGTAATACCAGAAATGAATCCAGACCACCTTGAGGTTATTGAAGCACAGAAGAAACGTTTAGGAACAGATAGGGGGTTTGTTGTCGTTAAACCGAATTGCTCTATTCAAAGCTATGCTCCTGCATTATATGCCCTTAAGCAATTTAAACCCAAGGTTGTAGTAGCTACAACTTACCAAGCGATTTCTGGAGCTGGTAAGGGATTTGATGAGTGGCCTGAGATGGTGGATAACGTTATACCCTATATTGGTGGAGAAGAAGAAAAAAGTGAACAGGAGCCATTAAGAATATGGGGTAAGGTAGAGGATGGAAAGATTGTTAAGGCCCAGGAACCAGTTATAACAACTCAATGCATCCGTGTTCCTGTAACTGATGGGCATACTGCGGCAGTATTTGTAAGCTTTGAGAAAAAGCCCAGTAAGGAAGAAATTATTAATGCATGGAATGCTTTTGAAGGGGCTCCGCAAAAGCTTAACCTTCCAAGTGCGCCAAAGCAATTTTTAAAGTATTTTGAGGAGGAAAACCGCCCTCAGGCAAGGCTAGATAGAGATTATGAAAATGGTATGGGTGTAACCCTTGGTAGACTTCGTGAGGATAGTGTATATGACTATAAGTTTGTAGGTTTATCCCATAATACAGTTCGAGGTGCAGCAGGTGGAGCTGTGTTAATTGCAGAATTGTTAAAGGCAGAGGGGTATATTACAAAGAAATAATTTATACAAAATGTTTTGATCGATTTAATTAGGCTTCTTTCTTAACTAATGTGGTTAAAAAAGAGAGTGGAGGATTTTGTCTTTTCCACTCTCTTTTTATGATTATGTAATAGGAAATTGTCTCATATTACATAAAACAAAGATGTATTCNTTAAAAATATAAGATATATTATTATTCACCAAATATACATCGGATGAATTCAACCGAGTTTTCTTTATGAAGTGAATTTATAAGTATACCCATTAGGACAGGGTCATCATCGGTAGGTAAAGAATGTTCCCTATATATTTTAGTGTCTTCTATATATATACCATAAGCAGTAGGCTTAGGATCGTCCTCTGTGCCAGATATATAGTATCGGTCTGTTAGGGAGCTATATAGGTCAGTAGGTAGCTGTTCTGATAAAGGGGCAAAAAAACCATATTCAACATAAGCGGAAAACTCAGATAGGGGGGCTATTACAACATCTATCTCAGAAGCGGCTGTATATACACCAAAGGCTTGCCGCATGTTTGCTTCATAATCAGGAGTGCTGTTAAAATAGAAGCTATAATTAATAACAACTTTCTCGGTTTTTGGATTAAGATCAAGATGTTCTATTAATGTGGACTGATAATCATCCCATATCTGTGGTTGTATGGTATTATTTATAATAGCTGTATAAAGCTTAATTTCAACCTTAGGTTTTACGAAGCTATATATGGTATAAGAAACGAATGCCACAAATACTATAGTCAATATGGCATGATATTTATAGTATTCCCATAGGTGGGATATTCTTTTATCCCATGGCATATCCCTTAGCTTTACTTTCTCGGTTCTGTTATCCCTCTGTTGGTATATTGCCGCATCATCGTCCAGCCTGGTCTTTTTTGGCATAGCAACCTCCCAAATACTTATTATTAAAATTTACTAGCTAGGTTATAGTGTACCATAAGCTTATGTATAAAAAAAGAAAATACTTATTAAAATTATATAAATAGAAAATCAAATAATCAAACGTAAAGGCTGTGGTAGGTTAATTAACTTACCACAGCCTTTATGATTATATATTATAGTTTAGTGATGTCTTATAAATTAGTACATATACATAAGGTCTCCAAAAAGTGATTCTAAATCAATACCAAGCTTATCAGAAAGATTAGATAAATACCCCTCTATATCCACTGTATTNAAATATTCAAAACTTTCTATTTCAGCATCGTAGTAAATGGCATCAGCTTTTGGTTTGGGAATTTTGAAATCATCAAGTTCTTTTGTTGAGATATCAAAAGTAACAAGTGAAGTTGTGCCCATATTAAGCTTTATAGACATTAGCTGTGCATTATCCTTAACATCAAGGTCTAGTTCAACCTCCATTCCAGCCATGAGGTAGGAGGATAATTTTAGGTTACCATATACTAAGACTTTGTCTTTTTTAAGTTCTGCTTTTAAATCCTTATAAGTAATTTTAAAGCTTACAGTATCATCATATTCACTTGGTGTAATATTAAAGGTTCCACTACCAGTATATGCACCCTTGTCTATGGTGTGATCTCCAGAGACATCTAAAATTGTGTGACCGGAATCACCTTTTATAGTAAATTCATAAGCACCTTTATTACCTTTTTCAACAATTGCAGTTTTTAGAGTAAAGGTCTCATCAGTGTCTAATAATCTTATCCTATATCCTAGAATCTTTCCGTCTGTTCCAACGTAGACGTCCATAGAAAGGTAGCCATCTGTATCATCTAGATAATCATATTCTTCTTGAATTTCAGAAAGTGCTTGGTCTATAAGAAGCTTATATTCGTTTTTGGATACATCAAATTGTTTTAGTAGGTCTAAGATGTATTCATCATCTTTGGCTTCCACAAGAATTTTACTTGCTATATCAAGAAGAGTCTCGGGGTAGATTTTTACAGTAAGAACATTTGTCTTGACACTTAAATCACCGACGTCTAAAACTTCACCTTTAGTTAGCTTTACATCGTCCATTTCGTTTATGATAATAGCTCCAAAGCGTTTGATAAAGTCTGCAGTCTTTTGGGAGCGAAGTGTATCTATAAACTCTTCCAAGCTATTCATATCGAAGCCAATATCCTCTAATTCACTCAAATCTAAAGACTGTCTTAGGTATGCAGGACTTAGATCAGGAAGGTGGAGGAGTAGTTCTTCTGCATTGTTAAGGAAGATCTCTGCAGTTAATATATCTATATCGTTGAAATTAAGGCCCAGCTTACTATAGAAGTCATCGCCTTTTTTTGCACTTGTGGTATCAAAACCTATTGAGTCAAGGGAAATTCCAACTAAGGACTCAATATCGCTTAAAGACGTACCTGTANAACTTCTAAGTAGTGAATTAATAGTATCCTTATCATATGATAGCTTACCGGATACTTCTGTAGCCATATCCTTGCCGTAGTTNTTCTTTTCCATCAAAGCAAAGTAGGTATCTACGGACTCCTCTAGTGAATTGTTTGACACATAGGCAAAGTATTCTTTAGGGCTTTTTGTCATCATAGCCACGCTGTTTCTAACAGTGGCACTAAAGGCATAGGCTGAAGCAGCGGACCCTATCAATAAAAATAAAATGACTAAAACGGCTATAAGAGGTTTTTTACTAGATTTATTTTTTTTCTGTAACTGATATTGATTGTTAGTAAGATCATTTGTAGTTCGGTTATNAGTTGTTGNAGGTNGAACTGGNTGAGAGGTTTGGGGAGCATTGCCATATTGATTGTTCTCCTCATAGGGACTCTGCCAATTATTTGACTCCCAATATGTGGAGTCATTATTTGCTTGATTAGTTTGTTCAGTTATATGCTCTGATGTATCAGAATTGATATCATCAGAAGGCTGGTTTGGTAAATTATTGTTTACATCACTCATGATATACCCCCTATTTCATAGANTAATAAAATTATTATTGACATGTTATTAAAAGTATAGTTAACCACCTTGAATTTGTCAATTAGAAGCTGATTAAAAAACCATTAATCGTTAAAAAAATGTTATTTAGAATCAAATAGTAGGTTTTTATCCATGTTTTTAGGTGCAAAGTGGTAAGATTAAGTTGAAATACCAATTTAGGTATAATATAATATGAGTGCTNATGAGAGTATAAAATAATTAAGGAGGATTTACTTAATGAAATACGGTTTTTTTGATGATTTGAGTAGGGAATATGTTATAACAAACCCTATGACGCCTTATCCCTGGATAAATTATTTGGGATCCCAGGAATATTTTTCGTTGATATCTAATACTGCAGGAGGCTACAGCTTTTATAAGGATGCCAGACTCAGAAGAATTACCCGCTTTCGTTATAATAATGTTCCATTAGATTTAGGTGGTGGTAAATATTATTATATTAATGACGGGGGTGAGGTTTGGTCACCAGGATGGGCACCAGTAAAAAAAGAATTGGACCATTATGAATGTAGACATGGTATGGGTTATACTAAGATCTCAGGGGAGCTGGGAGGTATAAATACAAGCATAACCTATTTCGTGCCCCTAGATACGAATGCGGAGATACATAAGGTTGTTGTAAAGAATACTTCTAATAAGAAGAAAGAAATAAAGCTTTTTTCTTTTGTTGAATGGTGTTTATGGAATGCATTGGATGATATGACTAATTTCCAGAGAAATTATAACACAGGTGAAGTTGAGGTTAAGGATTCTGTTATTTATCATAAGACAGAGTATAAGGAAAGAAGAAATCATTATGCTTTCTTTTCTGTTAATTCTCCAATATGCGGTTTTGATTCTGATAGAGAAAGCTTTATGGGAACATATAATGGATATCATAATCCTGATGCCGTTATGGCAGGTAAAGCTACTAATTCTATAGCAGATGGATGGCACCCTATAGCATCCCACTGCATTCAGATAGATTTAGAGCCAGGTGAGTCTAAGGAATTAGTATTCCTATTAGGATACATTGAGAATGATAATGATGACAAATGGGAAAGCAAGAATGTTATTAATAAAAAGAAAGCAGAGGAGCTGATTAAGGCTTACTCTACAGTTGAGGCTGTTGATCGTGCATTTGATGACCTAGCTAATCATTGGGATCAGCTTCTATCTAAGTATACGATTGAATCCAATGATGACAAGCTTAATCGTATGGTAAATATCTGGAACCAGTACCAGTGCATGGTTACCTTTAACTTATCCAGAAGTGCATCTTATTTCGAATCTGGAATTGGTAGAGGCATGGGCTTTAGAGATTCTAATCAGGATATATTGGGATTTGTTCATCAGGTTCCAGACAGAGCAAGGGAAAGAATTATTGATCTTGCTGCTACCCAGCTTGAAGATGGTGGCGCTTATCATCAGTANCAACCNCTTACTAAAAAGGGTAATAATGAAATCGGTGGAGATTTCAATGATGATCCCTTGTGGCTGATTTTATCTACTGTTTCTTATATAAAGGAGACGGGAGATTATAGTATATTGGATGTGATGACTCCATATGATAACGACGAATCAAAAAGTGCTCCTATGTCAGATCACTTAAAGAGAGCTTTTGACCATGTTCTTAATAATCTAGGACCTCACGGACTACCTCTTATTGGTAGGGCCGACTGGAATGATTGTTTAAATCTTAATTGTTTCTCCACTGAGCCGGGAGAGTCCTTCCAGACAACAACCAGTAAGGATGGCAGAGTTGCTGAATCAGTAATGATAGCTGGTATGTTCTGTTATATCGGTGAAGAGTATGCAATTCTTATGGAGAAGGTAGCTAATAAAGAGGAGGCTGACCGTGCATTTGCAGAGGTAGAAAAGATGCGCCAGGTTGTTATGGAGCATGGATGGGATGGATCATGGTTTGTGCGTGCCTATGATGATTTTGGAAGAAAGATAGGTAGCGAAGAGAATGAGGAAGGTAAGATATTTATCGAATCCCAAGGCCTGTGTATTATGGGTAAGTGTGGATTAGATGATGGAAAAGCTATAAAGGCCCTTGATGCAGTAGAGGAAAGATTGGGAACCAAATATGGCCTTGTCCTACTTAACCCTGCCTATACAAAGTATTATGTTGAATATGGTGAGATATCTACTTATCCAGGAGGCTATAAGGAAAATGCAGGAATCTTTTGCCACAACAATGCTTGGATTATGGCAGCAGAGGCGGTTGCAGGAAGAGGAGATAAAGCCTTTGATTACTATACAAGGATTGCTCCAGCATATACGGAAGAACGTTCTGAAATCCATAGAATGGAGCCATATGTATATTCTCAGATGATAGCAGGTAAGGATGCAAGTCGCTTTGGTGAAGCTAAGAACTCTTGGCTTACAGGAACAGCGTCCTGGAACTTTATAGCCATATCTCAGTACATTTTAGGAATTAAGCCTGAGTTTGATGGACTGAAGGTTGATCCATGTATTCCTAAGGCATGGGATGGTTATACTGTAACAAGGGAGTATCGTGGAGATACATACAAAATTACAGTTAAAAACCCTAATCATGTGTCTAGTGGTGTTGCTAAGGTTACGGTTGACAATAAAGAAATATCAGGCAATATCCTCCCCTTATTTGGAGATGGAAAGCTGCATGAAGTTGAAGTGATTCTTGGATAAGATGTTTGACTTAAATAGGCATCCTGGTATAGATTAAGCTAGTATAATTGATAGAGGCTGTCTCGGACATTATGTATTAACCTGTTTGAGCGGCCTCTAATGTTTTTAATCACCACTACAGATATAGGATTTAAGAGTGTATAGTATATTTTGATATCATGTGCTTCTTAAGTAGGATTTGTATAAATATCTTGATAAGAGCATATGAAGAATTGAGGTAATAAATGAAAAAAGCTTTAGTGATTTTACATGGAATTATGGTTGCCTTGGCTGCATTTTTTACAGTGTCATTAATATATACATTAGTTATAAGTATATTTGTCTTGATTACAGGAATAGAGCAGGTACCTACTCAAGTAGATTATTGCCTTATGGTACTGGCTGTTATGCTGGCTATTATTCCGATTTATTTATGGTATAGAAGGTATATTGTAAGTGGTGAAGTGGAGCAGGCTAAAGCAAGTGATGTATTTACTATTAGAAATATTGGTGTCTTTTTGATGATTGGTTTGGGATGTCAATACTTTTTTGTAGGGATTTTATCAGTGCTTAGACCTTTGCTTGAGACACTTTTTTCTTATTATGATGAAACCATGGACTCTCTTTTTGCTACAGATCCTATTATAGTGGCAGTATATGTTGTGGTACTTGCACCTATAATAGAAGAACTTATGCTTAGGGGTATAGTGTTTAGTAGGTTGAGAAAGGGCCTAGGTTTTCCCTTGGCCAATGTGATACAGGCGACGATATTTGCCATATATCATTGGGATGTTATACAAGGAGCATATGCATTTGCACTTGGTCTGGTTTTAGCTTATGTATATGAAAAAACCAGGACATTACTTGCTCCTATTCTTCTTCATTTTATTATAAATGCTTCTGGGTTTTTGCTGGCAGTCTATAAAGGACCGGATATACCTATATGGTTGGCGATTATTGTAGGAGGGGCTTTGCTTGTTGGTGGAGTTTACCTTTTTGATAAAAGTATTAATGAAAAGAATAGGAAATAATTCTCTTGCATTTTAATAAAAATAGTATATAATTGTAATACAAAACAATTGGTGATGCTGACGTACCTATATGGACGGAAAGTAAACCGTTAAGAATTTACTTAATAATTATTTGTTGTATTTAAGTAAATCCTACCTATATGAATGTTTTGCTACTGCTTATAAGAGGCGGTCAGAATTGAAAGGAGGATATTATGAAAACAATATCAAATGTACGCACACTAAAAATGGTGCAATTAGCATTATTCTCAGCAATTATATTGCTGTTAGCTTTCACCCCTATTGGGTTTATCAAGCTACCGGCTGGTTTGTCTATTACAGTGGTTGGAATACCTGTTATAGTAGGGGCCATCACACTTGGACCTAAGGCAGGGGCAGTTCTTGGAACAGTATTTGGCCTGGCAAGTTTTTCTCAAGCCTTTGGATATGAAGCCTTTGGGACTATGTTATTTAGTTATAATGCTATAGGAACCTTTATTACTTGTATGATACCTAGGATTTTAATGGGTTGGTTAACAGGATTGACATTCCAAGCATTAAAGAGAATTGATAGTACTAAGTTTGTAAGTTATTTGATTACAAGTCTAGTAGGCTCAATCTTAAATACTATATTATTTATGACATCATTAATGATTTTCTTTTACAATGATTCAAGATTTCAGGAACTTGTGGGTATAAATGCAAGTAATGTATTCTTATTAGCTATATTGATGGTAGGTTTTAATGCTGTGGCTGAGATGATAGTTAGTGGAATTATAGGAACAGCAGTATCTAAACCTCTAGATAGACTTAATCACAATTATGAAAATAATGTTTGACATAAGTACTACTACATGATATGATAACAGAGCTGTGATAATTTCATAGAATAAAGAAGAGTATCCATCTCTCACCCATAGCGTAAATTTACATTTATTGTGACCGGGTTAATACAACTTGTTGTTTGGGAAGTTTCCCTTAACAAGGCATAGCATATATTATTTCAATGGGAAATGATATTAGTGTATGTATAAGTAGGTGGATAATCAATGTTATCCACCTTTTTTATGTAGTAAGAAAATTACTTCTATTACATAAATAAATATGATAATTAATTTGGATAACGGAAACTATTAATGTTATATTACCTATGGAGGTGTAGTACTATTAGCGATTTAATGATGAATGAACAGATCAGGGATAAGGAAGTCCGTCTAATTGGTGAAGATGGAGAGCAGCTTGGTATCGTGTCTTCTCAGGAAGCCTTGAGACTGGCCAGAGAGGCTAACTTGGATCTTGTAAAGATAGCCCCTACGGCAAAGCCACCGGTATGTAAAATTATCGATTATGGCAAGTTCAAGTATGAACAGACTAGAAGAGAAAAGGAAGCAAAGAAGAAGCAGAAGGTTACTGAGGTTAAGGAGATTCGCTTTTCTCCTAATATCGATGACAATGATCTAAAGACTAAGGCTAACATGGCGAGAAAGTTTTTAGTTAAAGGTGATAAGGTAAAGGTTACCTTACGTTTTCGCGGACGTGAGATGGCTCATACAGGTTCATCAAGAGTTATCCTAGATAATTTCTTTGCCTTGCTTGAGGATGTTGCTGTAATTGAAAAATATCCAAGGCTTGAAGGACGAAATATGACTATGTTCTTATCAGAAAAGCGTTAAAATATGAAATAACAGTAATTTGCGAGTCTGCTTTTTTGCAGACTAGCAGTACTAATAATAAGGAGGAAACATCATGCCAAAGTTGAAAACAAACAGAGCGGCAGCAAAGCGTTTTAAAAAGACAGGAACTGGTAAGCTTAAGAGAATGAAGGCCTATAAGAGCCATATATTAACAAAGAAATCCGCTAAGAGAAAGAGGAATCTAAGGAAAGCAACAATGACAGATCCAACAAACGAAAAGAACATGAAGAAAATCTTACCATATCTATAGAGATTGGTGATAAGGAGGAATAGAAAATGGCAAGAGTTAAAGGCGGATTAAACGCTAAAAAGAAACATAATAGAGTCTTAAGGCTAGCTAAGGGTTATAGAGGCGCTAGATCAAAGCAATATAGAGTAGCTAAACAATCAGTAATGAGAGCTTTATCATCATCTTTTGAAGGTAGAAAGCAAAGAAAGAGAGATATGAGATCCTTATGGATTGTTAGAATAAATGCGGCTGCTAGAATAAATGGTTTATCTTATAGCAAATTTATGCATGGCTTAAAATTAGCTGATGTTGAAATAAATAGAAAGATGCTATCAGAGATGGCGGTTAATGATGCAGAGGGTTTTAAGGACCTTACAGAGGTTGCAAAATCAAAGCTTGCATAAAACTTATGAATATAGAGTTATTAGGCTGTATCCTTCCAAGCGATTTGACACATATAGATGTTGTCAGGGCTTGGTAGGGCACAGCCTTTTTTATGTAATAAAAATGATGAACTATTACATAAAAACGCCCTATCAGGGTGATAGTTGTTTGTGTTTTTCATATATATTAGAATAGGGTTAGGAGTCTTAGAGATAATACTTTTTTGTTGCATAATAAAAGCAATTAGATTATTATGATTTTATATAAACCATTTTATAAGGAATAATAGGGGGTATTAAGGTGAGAGGTAAGATATCAAATTTAGTTTTGGGTTTAGTTTTTATTGGGCTTGGACTTGGTATAGCTGGAGATGTAATGAATATATGGGAATTTAGAGTGTTTTCTTTTCCTGGATGGTGGACCATGTTTATAATAATTCCATGCTTAATAGGCATTATTCGTGATGGGTTCAATGGAGGGGCTGCAATAGGATTAGTTATAGGTCTTATGCTTTTTATTGGACATTATGTTGATTTTAATGTATGGAATCTAATACTGCCAGCCATTCTTATAATCATCGGACTACAGATTCTATTTCGTGGACTTGGAGGAAAGAAAATACCCGTAGATAAAACAATACATGTGGAGGGCCAGGCTGGCCATAGGACAAATAGGAAGGAATATAGTGCTATTTTTGCAGGTAATAAGATTAGAATCAGTGATCATTTTATCGGTGCCAGCTTAAATGCTGTGTTTGGTGGACTTACTATTGACCTTAGAGATGCAGTAATTGATAGTGATGTTGAGATTTCTGCAACAGCAGTTTTTGGAGGTATAGATATTTATCTTCCTCAGGAAGTGCAGGTAAGAGTAAATAACATACCTATTTTTGGGGGAGTAAGTAATAAGCGGCTTTATACTTCAGAACCTAATGGTCCTACTATATATCTTAACTCAACTACGATGTTTGGGGGTATTGATCTTAAATGAATACATTTCAAAAGATAATAAAATATGTAGCCATGTCATTTGCTATTATCCTAACTCTTATAATCCTGACAGGAATAGTTGGAGTGGTTTCAAGCCTTGCGTCTTTTTCTAATGACTGGGAAGAAGATGGTGTAGATTTTAGTAGGGTGTTTATGGATATAGAGAGTTTGGATCTTAGGAACAGTGTTGGTAAATTGAGAGTAAAGCTAGGTAGTGATTTCAGGGTGGAAGCGACTAATGTATCAAAGAGGTTTAGAGCAGAGGAGAAAGATGGCACCCTTTTTATAGAAGAATCTTATTCTAAAGGTTTTTTGTGGTTTAATATTGGAAAGCCCAATAAAAATGCCATTATAACAGTATATGTGCCCGCTGATTTTATGGCTAAAAGTATAAAAATTGATGGTGGCGTGGGTGAGGTTAATTTAGAGGATCTAACTACAGATTATTTATATATTAATGCAGGTGTAGGAAATCTTCACGGTAGGAATTTGTATGCCAAGAAGGTAGATATTGATGGGGGTGTTGGAGATACTCGATTTGAAGATGTAGACTTTACAGATGTGAATTTTGATGGTGGCGTAGGTAATGCAAGTATCGAGGGAAGTATGTATGGAAATTTAGAATTTGATTGTGGCGTAGGCAGTACTTATGTAAAGGTAGATGGTGCAAGAAAGGACTATTTACTACGAATTGATGGGGGCCTAGGAAGAATAAGAGTTAACGGACATAAGGTTTCAGGAAAGTACAATGATTATTACGAGGCAGATAATACCATTATAATTGATGGTGGTGTAGGCAACGTAGACATAGAGTTTTCCTATTAATATAATTTTGATTAATGCGGATATTCCTTGCAATCTATGGTCATAAATATTACAATAAGAAGTAATTAGGGACGTACAAGCGGTTACCAGTAGCGTCCCTTTTTGATAAATATTCACTGATAATAGGAAACAGGCTTAAGGAGTAGTATCATGAACAAGAAAAGTGTATTAGGACTTCTATTATTTTCATGTATTGTTATAGCTGGCATGTTCTTTGGAACCATGTTTATGATCAAGCAACATGCAAATACGAATATTATTCAAGAAGAGTCTAGTAGCAATGCTCAAGATGGGGATGGGTTAGTTGCTGACCAGGATAATGAAAAGAATGGTATTACGCAGCCGAATCAAGACTTGGACTTATCTAGTGAAGAAGAGTGGCTTAATACAGATGAATCAAATGGAGAATCTCAGACGGAAGACAGTGGTTTGGGAGAGAATGGAAGAGAAAACTCCTCACTAACAGATGAAAACAATCAACTTGGTTCATCGGATCAAATAGATGATGGGCTTATAGATATAGATGATTCTGCTAATAATGAAATAGTTAGGGATAATCCTCCTAGCCAAGAACAAGATAGCGATTCTTTGGAGGAATTAGACTCTACAGAAACCCTTGGGGACCAGGCTCTAGACTTACCTGATATGCAATTGATAAGAGATAGTAGTCAGGTGGATTATATGAGTTACCTTCCTGAAATGGTTTTTGATAGCAAGATAGAGATTGCTTTAGATATTGATAATCCAAGCTTGAATATAAATGCCAAATCTGCAATACTTTTTGATGCAACAACAGGGACAGTCCTATATTATAAGGATCCTATTATTCCTGTATTCCCAGCTAGTACGGCAAAGCTACTTACAGCTCTTGTTGCTGTTGACTGGTGTATGGAGGAGGAAGAGGTTACTGTTGGAGAAGAGCTTTGCTTGGTGGCCTCTGACTCTACATTGGCAAGACTAAAAAAGGGACAGGTTCTAACAATAAGGAATTTGTTAGAGGGTATGCTTGTGCCTTCTGGAAATGATGCCGCCTATGTAATAGCTAGCTATGTAGGAAGAAAATCTCTTAGGAATGAAAATGCTAGTCTTAAGGAGGCAATACCAGAATTTATAAGGCTTATGAATGAAAAGGCAAAAAGCTTGGGAGTAGTTAATTCTTGTTTTAAGACACCAGATGGGTATGATGCAATTGGTCAGTATACTACAGCCTATGATATGGGCTTGATTGGTTTAGCTGCTGCTGATAATGAAACAATCGTAGAGATATCTAATAAAAGCAGAGCTAGGAATGTGTTTGTTGATGGGTCTGATGTAACTTGGGCTAACACAAATTCATTAATTAGAAAGGATAGTGGAAGGTACTATTCTAGCTGTGTAGGATTAAAGACTGGATCTAGTACAATGGCAGGAAGATGTCTGATATCAGTTGGAAGAAAGGATGGCAGGCAGGTAGTCAGTGTAATAATGAATTCAGACTCAGTAGGAAGATGGGAGGATTCTATTACATTGCTTAAATATGGGCTTGGTCAATAAGATGATTAGGCATAATCAAAAAGCATTTACAAGTACAGAGGCTATAGATATGAATAGAATTGGAGGATAGGTATGGAGGAATATAATGAATTTAGTGACAAGTCTTTGCCAGAGCAAGAAGACCAGGTATATTCATGGTATTATGATATGGATCCTGAGGAGCTAAAGAGGCTTGAAATTAAGAGAAGAAAGGATAATAAAAGAATATTATTCTATAGTGGCTTATATCTATTTATAATGGTTATGGCCGTCTTATTTTCTCAGATTGTAATTAGCTTATTAAGCGAGAAATTTTTTATTGAGCTTTATGAATTTGATGGATTTAATGGATTACTATCTATAGTATCATTTGTTTGCATCGGATATCCTATATTTATTTTGCTTATGAAAAAGCTTCCGAATTCTGAAAGAGGTGAATTTAAAAAGCTTTCATTAGGAAAGTTTACTGGATTCTTGTTTATAAGCGTGGCGGCCATGTATACATCCAATTTTATAGGATCATTTATAAGCACAATGATATCAAATATAAAAGGCGAGGAACTATCAAATACATTAGAGGATTTTGTACTTAATGGTAATATGATGATTACAATGTTCTATGGCATTTTAATTGCACCTATTATGGAAGAGCTTATTTTTCGTAAGATATTATTAGATAAGCTCCGTAGATTTGGTGATAAGCCTGCTATATTGATGACAGGTGTTGCTTTTGGATTGTTTCATATGAATCTGCAACAATTTGTTTATGCATCAGTGCTTGGTTTCTTGTTTGCATATCTTACTATTCGTACAAACACTATAAGATATGCTGTTATATTACATATGATAATAAACTCTATAGGCATAGGAGTAGCACCTTATGTATTAATGAATAAAAATACCCTAGGCTTAATTATGGTATCCTTATGGATGATATTATCAATGACCATTGGAATAGTTTTATTTATTTTAAATGTAAAAAAGGTTAAATTAAATAGGCCTGAAGTGCCTTTGGTTAAGAAAAGAGATTATATATTTAATCCTGGTTGGATGTTATTTTATATAATATGTCTAGGATTAATTATTTTAACATTGTAAAACAAACAGTTATGAAGGAAGGAGATTATTATGAACAATTTTACATTTTATAGTCCTACTTATTTCGTATTTGGTAAGGGTACTGAAAATGAGGCTGGACAGTATGTTAGTAGATTTGGTGGAAGTAAGGTTCTTATTCATTATGGAGGAGGTTCTGTTGAAAGATCAGGTCTTCTTGATAGGGTAAAGGAGTCATTGAAAAAGCAAAACATAGATTTTGTCCAGCTGGGAGGTGTAGTACCAAACCCCAGAAGTGGACTGGTATATGAGGGAATTGAGCTTTGCAGGAAGGAAAATGTGGACTTTATTCTTGCAGTAGGGGGAGGCAGTGTTATCGATTCAGCTAAGGCTATAGCAGCTGGAGTAAAGTATGACGGTGACTTCTGGGACTTCTATGAGGGCAAGCCTGTAATGGAGGCTCTTCCAGTTGCTACTGTTCTTACTATTGCGGCAGCAGGTAGTGAGGGGTCAGGTGATTCGGTTATCACTAAGGAAGAAGGAATGTTAAAGAGAGGTGCAGGTGGAGAAGCATTAAGACCTGTATTTTCTATACTAAATCCTGAGCTTACTCAGACCTTACCTCCATATCAGACAGCCAGTGGTGCCACTGATATTATGGCCCATGTTTTTGAACGCTATTTTACCAACACTAAGGAAGTTGAGATTACTGATAGGCTATGTGAGGCAGTGCTTCTTACTATGATTAAAGAGGTTCCAAGGGTAATAGAGGACCCTAATAATTATGAGGCGAGGGCAAATATTATGTGGGCAGGAATGGTTGCCCATAATAATATAGTTGGAGTTGGAAGAGAGCAGGATTGGTCAAGTCATGGAATAGAGCATGAGCTATCAGCCCTATACGATGTGGCCCATGGAGCAGGACTAGCAGTAATCTTCCCTGCTTGGATGACCTATGTGATGAAGCATGATATTAATCGCTTTGCCCAGATTGCAGTAAGGGTATGGGGTTGTGAGATGAACTTTGCTAATCCAGAGGAGACTGCTAAGGAAGGAATTGAAAGGCTTAAGAAGTTTTTGACCTCCATAGGAATGCCTATTTCATTTGCAGAGCTTGGGGCGAAAGAAGAAGATATTCCTCTTATGGTTGAAAAGCTTGGTCTTGGAGAAAGAGGTACTATGGGAAGCTTCGTTCCCCTAACCGCTAAGGATGTTGAGGCAATTTATCGCTTAGCATTATAGATAGAATAAAAAACATACTCTACAAGCATACTACACAAGTAGAATGTTTTAAGGTGATTTATCATGATAGAATCATAATTATCCTTTGCTGGATGACATTTTATTGAGGGATTTTTAGATTGTGAAAGGGGTATTTTGTTTGACTGAACTTTTGGTTAGGATATTTATTAAGGATAATGATAATATTAAGGATCAGGCTGTGCGTACCTCTTACGGAATCTTATCCAGCATTGTTGGAGTTATCTGTAATATAATATTATTTATTATAAAGTTAGTAATTGGTATTCTGATTAATAGTGTTTCTGTTATGGCAGATGCATTTAACAACCTTTCGGATGCTGCATCCTCTATAATAGGATATATAGGGGTTAAGCTAGCAGCAAGGCCAGCGGATAAGGAGCATCCGTTTGGCCATGGAAGGTTGGAATATGTAGCGGCTCTTGCTGTTTCTTTTATAATAATTCAGGTAGGTCTATCATTATTTAAGAATTCATTTGCTAAGATAATCAATCCAGAGGCTGTAAAATTCAATCCTATTCTTATAGGAATATTGTTTCTTTCTATATTAATCAAGTTATGGCTGATGATATTTAATAGGAAGCTTGGGAAAAGGGTTAAATCTTCTGTTATGTTGGCTACAGCGGCTGATTCCTTGAGCGATGTATTGGTNACATCNGGTACGGTTATTTCAGCCATAATTGCTGGTTTAACNGGATGGGAAATAGATGGATACATGGGACTTGTTGTATCAATATTTGTAATGATTGCAGGTGTAGGAATTGCTAAGGATACCTTAGAGCCCCTTCTTGGACAGGCTGTTGACAGGGGCTTATATAAGAAGATAAGCTCAATGGTTGAAAGTTATCCAGGTATTGTAGGTACCCACGAGCTGATTATTCATAATTATGGTCCATCTTGCCATATGGCTACAATTCATGTGGATGTACCAAATGATTTAGAATTTGAAGAGGCCCATGAGATGATTGATAGGATAGAGCAAGATGTATTGGAGAAAATGGGGATATTTCTGGTTATTCATATGGACCCTGTGGAAATGAATGATATGAAGGTTATTGAAAAGAGGAATTTGGTTACAGATGTTATTAAAAAGCTGGATGAGAGAAGCTCTGTTCATGATTTTAGGGTGGTTAAAGGTGAATACCAGATTAATTTAATCTTTGATCTTGTAATTCCCTTTTCATATACCCATGAGGAGGAACAAAAGTTATTATCAAAGATTGTGGAAGAGATGAGGAAGCATGATTCTAGATTTAATTGTGTGATAAGATTGGAGAATAGTTATGTAGCGGAGGAGTAACTTGAATTTGTTTTTCATTCAACAACCAAGAAAAAACATTTATTTTATACTTGAAATGTATGAAGCAATGGGGTATAATATCATTCGTGGCAGTTGAGAAATAGCTACTATAATTGAATATTGGGCTATCGCCAAACGGTAAGGCACTGGACTCTGACTCCAGCATCTCAAGGTTCGAATCCTTGTAGCCCAGTTTGAAAGAAAATGACCATCCACAATGGTCATTTTTTCTTTGTTTACAACTGGGCTTGCCTAGCTTTGAAGCACTACTGCATGTAGTGCTTTTTTATTGACTAAGAGCCAAAATTTCAAAGCATGAAATAAAAGATTATCCTAAGATAGATAAATAGTAACTATTATATCAATTTTACACATACAAAAACAATTATAATAGCTTTAGATCACTAATGTTTGTATAAAAAACGCTATTAAATAAATCAAAATAAATATAAAAGTGGAGGGATAAAAGGAACACCAATAATCAATATAATAATATACAACAGGAATTAAAAGAAATTAATAATTGGGTTGGATATAAATTAACACTATTTAGTGAAAAAAGACTCCTTCCAATTAAGAATTATTATATCTAATTCTTGCCTAGAAAGAGTCGTTTCTTACCACAGACACAAACCTTTTTACACTACCTGAAAAGATAAAAAGAAATAAGGGTTTATGTTAATTTGTTATATTCCATCCATGATTAAGTGGCCCCCTGCCTTTTCCTAAATCCAGCATTGCCTTTAATGCACCTGAAATGTAATCCTTGGCTAATTGTATTGATCTATCCAAATCTATGCCTTTAGCAAGGCCTGAAGCGATGGCGCTAGATAAAGTACATCCTGTTCCATGGGTGTTATTATTATTAATTCTCTCTCCTATGAACCATCTGTATTCATGATTCCTATACAATAAATCATTAGCATCGTTAATGCTATGTCCCCCTTTGCAAAGAACTGCACAACTGTATTTATTGCTTATGATTTCAGCTGCTTTTATCATATCTAATTCATTTTCAATAGATAAGCCTGATAAAACAGAGGCTTCCGGAATATTAGGAGTCAATAATACTGCCAGGGGAAATAAAAGGTTTTTCATAGCCTCTACTGCATCATTTTGAATAAGTATTGAACCGCTGGTGGACACCATTACAGGGTCAACAACAATGTTTTTTGCCTTATAAAATCTTAATTTTTCTGCTATGGTTTTTATCAAATCAACAGATGAGACCATGCCGATTTTAACTGCATCAGGATAGATGTCAGTGAATACACTATCTATCTGCTTTTCTAAAAACTCTGGAGTAACCTCCATTATTCCTGTAAGGCCTCTTGTATTTTGTGCAGTAAGTGCAGTAATGGCACTCATGGCATATACACCATTTGCAGTCATTGTCTTAATATCTGCCTGGATGCCTGCGCCTCCACTGGAATCGCTTCCTGCAATTGTTAATGCTGTCTTCATATTTTTCCTCCATTTCACTGAGTTCTCAACTTTTTATATCTATCTCTATACTTTACTAATGGATTTTAACCCCTATTATGCATTAATCATCTTTTGGGTTAATTCTTTTAGTGTGGCCGTAGCTTTAACAATATCAGTTTGGGCAAATATTGCACTAATTACAGCTATTCCACATATGCCAGAGCCTGATAATTTATGTAAGTTATTTTTATTGATGCCTCCAATGGCTACAACAGGAATGCTCACAGCTTCACAGATTTTTTTTAAGCTTTCATAGTCTACATCTTCTGCATCAACCTTAGAGTCAGTGGGAAATACGGCCCCAACTCCTAAGTAATCAGCTCCATTTTTTTCTGCTAGAACTGCCTGTTCAACAGTCTGTGCCGATACTCCCAGAATCTTATTATTTCCTATAAGTCTACGGGCGTGGCCAGCCTCCATATCTTTTTGACCTACATGGACTCCGTCAGCATCTATCTCTATAGCCATATCTACATTGTCATTGATTACTAGAGGAACTTGGTTTTTGTCACACAATTTTTTAATCTTTTTTGCCTCTTCAAGGATGTTTGTTGTTGGAAGTTCCTTTTCCCTAAGTTGCACAAAGGTTACTCCCCCTCTTATTGCTTTTTCCACCTGACTATAGAGATTGTTACCTGCCAGCCAGGATCTGTTAGTTACAGCATATAGTAGCAAATCTTTTTTATCTAAGCTCATACCTTGCCCCCTTTTCTAATATGTCTCCATCCATCTTGTAAATGGCATCAATAATTCTGTTCTTATATGTACTATTTCCATCTGAAGGCTGCATATTGCTCCATCCCATTTCTCCTGCAAGACCCATAGTGCACACAGCAGCCGCAGCCGCTTCAAGCTCATTATCTGGATTGGCAACAAGAAAGGCTGTCATTATACCTGAAAGTTGGCAGCCGGTACCTGTGACTTTGCTCATTTCTGCTCTACCATTTCTAATGACATAACATTGATTACCATCACTAACAAGGTCAATTTGACCAGTTACTGCCACTATACATCCAGCCTCATTAGCAAATGTTTTTATAAAGGACACTGCCTTGTCAAGGGAATCTTCTCTTATAACATCGGCAAGATCAGCATCAACCCCCTTTGTCCTTCCGCTTCCAAAAGCTAAGGTCTTGATCTCAGAGATATTTCCCCTAATAGCATTAAACTTAACTTCTCTCATCAGCTTGACTGCTATATCTGTACGAAGCCTACTGGCACCTGCACCAACTGGATCAAGTAGAACCTTCCGTCTTAATTGGTTTGCCTTATTCCCTGCAAGAAACATTGAGGTTATTGTATCTTTATTCAAGGTTCCAATATTGATGTTCAATCCGCCGCAAATAGATATGATATCCTCTACCTCATCTCGGTCATCTGCCATAATCGGACTTGCACCGCAGGCAAGAAGTGCATTAGCAAGATCATTTACGGTTACATAGTTTGTAATATTGTGAATAAGAGGTGCTTTTTTTCGTACATTATTAATACATTCTTTTAGCATACTTTATTTTTATCCCCTTTCCCATAATTGAAGTAAAAATTTGTATTAATTAAAAATGCATATATACCAATTAAAGTATATATGCATTAAATTATGCAAAATATATCCCTACGTTGGCATTATCCAAATCAGGTTACGGGTCTAAGCTATAGCTTACTCTCAGCCTCTCTTTGAAGCTCCCCTTTGTAAATATCTATTATTGCTCTCTTATGTTCAAAATTAATTTTATCATAAAACATATACAAATCAAGTAAAAAATATTCAGTCTTTAACCCTTTTGTGGAGTAAATAATACTAAATAAAAATAATAAAACTATTGCATTACAGATAAAAATGCTTCGTTTGTCCTGTTAAATTATCAATACATTGGGATGTGATTCGGCCATTCTTTCAATTTAGTGATGATATTCGGCGTATCTGTATACAACAAATATAATTGAAGGTATAAATCGTCAATTATGAAATTTATAATTATATCTTGAAAGTTACATCTCATTTACAAATATTCATATAGCAATTACAAAGGTTGCACTTTGCCTTACAAATTAGGATTTCGTTTTACAAGTGAGCGTGACCTAGTTATTGAAAAGTAATCAAGTAAACTACAAACCCAGAAAACGTCAGCAATATATAATAAAGGTATAAAATAGGATAAAAGTGCGTAAAACAGGATATAATGGGTTGACATGGCAAATCATGGTTAGTACAATGCCATTTATAGGATAATCTTTATGTATAAATGGTTTAGTGCTTTCATAATTAGAAAGGAGTAGCGAAATATTAGCTAGAGAATTAAGTGCAATGAACGTAGGTATTCGTGCAATTGATTTTGCAGTTAGAAATAGAATAATTAACAATCAATTTTTTGAAACTTATTTAGATACTACAGATGAATGGATACGAAACAAAATAGGAGTTGTAGAACGACGATATGTAGAAGAGTCTCAAGCTTTTACAGACTTGGCTTATGAAGCATCAAGAAAAGTGGTTGAGAAAAGTAATATAGATGTATTAAGCATAGATTTAATTATTGCTAGCACCATTACCCCTGACCATCAAAATGTTGCTTGGTATTGCAAATGAAACACCATCCTTATTATTGGGACGATAATTCAAATACACCAAAGAAAAAACTAACTTATAAAAGTAAACCTGATGGTGATCTGTCAAACCAGGAACTACCCTAGTTTTAAATGAATAAATAATTGGCTAAGAAAGAGAAAGGGGACTATTGTTATTGTGAAGGAAATAATAATTAGTTGCGATGATGTAGATAAAGTATTTGTAACAGAGGGTGTGGAATATTCTATTATAGAGAATATGAATCTTGAAATCTATAAAGGAGAGTTTACAGTAATTATGGGAGCGTCAGGCTCTGGTAAAAGTACACTTTTATATTTGCTCTCAGGCATGGATTCTGTTACCCGTGGAAGAGTTATGTTTGAAAACCGGGATTTAAATGAGATGTCCAAGACAAAAACAGCTGTCTTTAGAAGAGACAAAGTTGGGTTTGTATTTCAAGGAATAAATTTATTAGGCCATTTAAGCTTATTGGAAAACATTTTAGTTGTTGGATACCTTAAAAAGAATAACAAAAAGCTGGTATTGGATAGGGCAAAGGAACTTTTTCAAAGTGTTGGTTTAGAAAAAGAAATGAATAAAAAACCATCTCAAGTATCTGGAGGACAGGCACAAAGAGCAGCTATAGTCAGAGCTTTAATTAATGAATCAGAGATGATATTTGCAGATGAGCCAACAGGATCCCTAAATTCAAAAAGCAGTAAGGAAATTCTTGATATATTAAGTCAGTTAAATGAAAAAGGCCAGAGTATTACTATGGTTACCCATGATGCAAAAGCAGCTCTTCGTGCTGAACGACTACTTTATATGAGTGATGGTAAAATAATAGGTGATTTATATCTTGGTAAATATGATAAAGAAGATAGTGAAGAACGAGAAGATAAGTTATGGACCTTTCTGAAAGAAAGAGGGTGGTAATTATGTCTTTGGTTTTTCAAATGGCATTTATTAATATTAAAAAAAGAAAGTTATCAAGTATAACAACTACAGTAATCTTAACTCTTACCATGCTTTTGCTTATTGCGGCCTTTTCGATCTTATATAATACAAGTGATTTATACGATAGGGTAACAGATGAATTAAATACATCAGATGCATATATATATTCAAACTCTACATATCAAAGTATGGAGTTGGCACAATACCATTGGGAACAGGTTGAGGGAGCAAGTGTAATAGTATTCCCATATCATCATTATAGTGGAATTGTATATATTGGTGAGAAAAAAATAACTTCAAACATTGCAATTTCAGTATATGAGGAATATGTTAATCAAGATAAATATGCTGTTATTGAAGGAGTCAATGAACCACAAAAAGGAGAGATTTGGCTTACGACTGGATTTGCTTATGCAAATGAAANTAATAAGGCTACAACAGCTGTATTATCAGGTGTGAATTTTTCGATTATTATTGTTAACCTTATATTATGGGCTATTTTATTAATCGTGCTATTTAATGTTATATTGCTTAATATCATTAGGCAAAAGAAAGTCTTTGGAACCCTTAGTGTAGTAGGCTTCTCCCCCATACAGAAGCGGACCATTTTAATAACACCTGTTTTCTTTGCCAGTATGATAGGAATCTTAATTGGAGCATTACTTATCAATACAATTGGTATCGATATTATGAATATGGTGTATTACTCCATTGGAGTATCTGAATGTCCATACTCCCTTACAATAAAAGATTATTTGTTGCTTTCAGCTGTATATTTAACTTTTGTAGTTTTAGCATCTAATATACCTGCAAGTAAAGTTGATTCTATTTCACCACGAGATTTATTGTTGGAGGATTAACAAACCATGATGAATGATAATATGCCAATAATAAGTAAGAGAGTAGGGAAGTGTTTTAAGGGAAAGTCATATTATGAGGACATTTATATTAATAGGGAAGTTAATTTGGAACTTATTATTAATTAAAAACCATGGCTCTTCATCATATGTACACCAAATCAAATAGAAGAATTATTAGTTGGATACCTGTATGGTGAAAACATTATCAATTGCCTAGATGATATTATTTCCATTAACATTAATAGACAAAAACACCAAGCACTATACGATGAATTTATGGAGTGCGGCGATCATGAAAGTTATTCTATAAGAACTAAGGAAGATGTCATAAAGGTTATTGAGAACTCGATTAATAATATTGATGATAATAATAAATTTGCCTATAGTTTCAATCATTTATCAATCAGTCTTATCATGAGTTTGCAATACAAAGATGGAAAATTTATACATGAACGGGAGTGTGCTTTGTTGCGTAAGGATGAATTAGTGGTTGAATCAGCATTCTATAAAATCTATTGATTCAACACTTCATTAGCTATAGTTAAGAGGTAGAATATGCTGGTTATTAATTGTATAAATATAACAGATATTAATAATGATAACTATCAGCTACTTAGAAATGCTGTTTCGGAAGAAAGACGTAAAAGGGCAGATCGTTTTCATTTTATTAATGATTCCAAAAGAAGTGTTTGTGCAGAATTGTTACTTCAATATAGTCTGTTTCAGGCAACTGGTCAAGTGGTAAAGATGGTCATTGACTACAATGAATATGGAAAACCCTTCATAAATCATATTCATGATTTTTCATACAATATATCTCATTCTGGAAAGTGGGTAGTAATTGTATATGGTAGCACTGAAGTTGGAATAGATATCGAGGAAATTCAGACTGGAAAAGACGATATTGCTGATAAATTTTTTACAGAAGAAGAAAAAGACTTTATTTATACGGCTACAGGTGAGGAGCGGTCGAAAAGATTTACACAGATTTGGACTCTTAAGGAGAGTTACATCAAATATCTTGGAACAGGACTTTCAACTAGACTGGATTCATTTTCTGTAAATGCTTTAGATGGTGTAGTAACTAGTGAAAATGGCAAAATCCAAAATGGCTTGAGATTAAAAAGCTATCTGTTTGACACAAACTATTACCTGTCAGTGTGTAGTAGCAAGGAAGAAGTTATTATTAATATAATTAAGTTAGAGGATTTGTTTCAATTAATAAATAGAAGTAATGAGGAAAGGATATGAACAAAATAGCATCAGCTAGTATGAGGGATAATTGCCAAAAATATATATGACATTAACAATGCATGATAATGATATAGGGTATTTAAAATGCCTGACTTGGCTATATCTTTCTGTAAATAGCTGGTGCTATATATTGAAATTTTGTCTCGTTTCGAGCAAAGGATTCTGAGTGTCCAATGAATAAGTATCCCCCAAGTTCTAGACTATCATAAAACTTATTGATTAGGTCTATTTTTGTTTGCTCATCAAAATATATCATTACATTTCTGCAAAATATAACGTGAAATTTATTCTTAAATGGAAATCTTTCTTCCATAAGATTGAATTTTCTAAAGATAACTTCCTTCTTTATGTTATCCTTAAACTCATATTTATCCTTATCTATTTTATTTAAGTAATTTAACTTCCAAAGTGATGGTAAGGATTCTAAAGCAGCGTTAGAATAAACGCCNTGTACTGCTTTATTAAGTACTTTATTTGAAATATCTGTAGCCAGTATCTGTGAATCCCACCATATCTTTTGATTACCAAAATATTCATCAATAATCATAGCTAGGGTATATGGCTCTTCTCCTGAAGAACACCCAGCACTCCATATTCTTAAGTCTTTATTTCTTACTACTTTACATAGATATGGTAGTACTTTTTCTCTAAAAAAATTAAAATGGTCTACTTCTCTCATAAAAAATGTATGATTTGTTGTTATCCTTTCAATAAATACCTTCAAGGCATTTCCTGTTATATCTGATTTAATATATTTAATAGTTGATGACCTGCATTATCCACAATCGTTTTTTCATAGGAATTTACAAGTTCCTCTATAGTCTGATCATAATCTTTAATTACGTCAGCCCTATATTGCCTATCTTCTAGATTAGAATAAAGAACAATATCTCGAGTTATGANTCTTTGTCTTTGAAAGGTGATAGAGATATTAGCTAATTGCTCCAAGGGCACGGTCACATTATCGTAAATTATTGTTGTATTATTTTTTATTATATTCATATTGGTAATACCATAAAAACCAATTATGCCTGCTAATAATGCAACTACAATAAACCCTAATATTAATTTTGTACCAATTTTTAAGTTATAATACCANTTCATATTTTACCTTCTCCTTATGATTATATAGTTTCATTTAAAGCATCATATTCATTTTCTGAGAGTAATTTTTCGCAGTCTAGTAAAAGTTTTACTTCAGTTCCAGTTTTTCCAATCTTATTAACATATCTGTTGTTGATGTTCATCTGTGGAGGATCCACGATATCCTGATCCGGTATTGTAAGTACTTCCGAAACGCTATCAACAATTAAGCCAATGGGTAATTCATTGATATCGACTACAATAACACAAGTTCTGTCATTATATTCTTTTGCTTCTTTTTTGAACCTAAGTCTTACATCCATTACAGGGATGATTTTACCTCTTAAATTTATAATACCTTTTATGTAATCTGGTAGCTCTGGAACATTAGTAATTGTCTGCATTCCAATAATTTCAGTAACATGTTTTATTGCAATACCGTAATTCTCTTTATCCAGTGTAAAGGTTAGGTATCTACCTTTTTGGGTATCTTCAAGAGTTTCATTCATATTTTCAGCCATACGCTTTCATCTCCTTTCATTGATGTGGTTTTATAGGCGTTTGCGAAACGGTACTTTCTTTATGAGCTAGTGCAAGTTTGGCAAGGACCACAAGCAGGTACTCTGAGACCGTCGGTACTTAGCTGCCGTACTTTGGCAGCTTAT